>VYLE01000004.1_pt1 | contig 266716 bp, 234 predicted proteins | sample 5114391 | NCBI WGS metagenome assembly VYLE01 (sample SAMN12291771, study PRJNA351875) | freshwater metagenome | isolation source: freshwater lake | place: USA: Michigan, Kent Lake | collected 2013-08-15
CGCCCCGGCCCGCCGCCCCGACGTGATGGTCGCCGCGCCCCGGCCCGCCGCCGCGGACTTCCGTAGCCGCCACACCGCTCCCGCGCTCAAGCAGACCTCGCAGTTCGCAAGGGCGCCGGAAGCTGAAGGCTGGGATGAGTTCTAGGAAGCAGGGGCCCGTCGCGTTTGCGCGCAAACGCGACGGGCCCCTCTTCTTTTTCGCCGGACCTCAGTCCCGCGACGGAATCAAAAGGCCCGCTGCACAGCCGGCCGAGCCATACCCCGGTCCAGCCAGCCCTTGGCGGGCCAGCGCCGGGTGATCGGAAACTCGGCAAGCGCGGTCATGGCGCAGCCGCTCAGAAGGTCGCGGTCAACGGGTCGGGACCGATACGGCCGGCCTCGGAATCCAGGCCGGCGATCGCCGCCTTGTCCGCCTCATCCAGCTGAAAATCGAAGACCCCGAAGTTCTGGACGATCCGCTCGGGCGTCACCGACTTGGGGATCACCACCAGGCCGCTGTCGACATGCCAGCGAATAATGACCTGGGCCGGCGTCTTTCCGTGTCTGGCGGCGATGCCGGCGATCACCGGGTCGCTGAGCAACTGCCCTTGCCCGAGCGGGCTCCACGACTCCGTCAGCACGCCGCGCGCTGTGTTGGCCTCACGTAGCGCGCGCTGCTGGAAGCGGGGATGCAGCTCGATCTGGTTGATGGCGGGGGCCACGCCGGTTTCGCCGATGATCCGGTCCAGGTGCTCGGCCGCGAAATTCGAGACGCCGATGGATTTCACCCGGCCCTCCTGCTGCAGCCGCACCAGCGCCTTCCAGCTCTCGACGTACAGCCCCTTCGCCGGGGCCGGCCAATGGATCAGGTAGAGGTCGAGATACTCAAGGCCGAGCCGCCCCAGGCTCTTCTCGGCCGCGACCAGCGTCTCATCATGGCCCTGGTTGTCGTTCCACAGCTTGGTGGTGACGAACACGTCTTCGCGGCTCAGGCCGGACGCCTTGATCCCCTCCCCGACGCCCTTTTCGTTGCGATAGGCGGCCGCCGTGTCGATGTGACGATAGCCGGCGTCCAGCGCCGTCTTCACCACCTGCACCGCCGTATCGTTCGGCGTCTGCCAGACGCCAAGGCCGACCTGGGGAATGGTGCGGCCGTCGTTGAAGGTCAGGTGGGTCTGCTCGGTCATGGCGAAGGTCCTGGTAACGATGAGGGTGGCCCGCGCCGGCCCGCGCGGAAGCGATCCTGCAGATAGGCATGAGGGCCGCGCGCCGATAGGGCCGGTGCGATACTAGGGCCTGCGCTCGACGGTCAGGTCGGTGGTCCACATCCCGTCCGTCATGCGCTGGTGGCATTCACTTACCGTGACCTCGCCGTCGAAGAGGCCGCCGAACCCCTGCAGAAGAACCGTACAGCCGGGGTGCGGCAGAGCGCTGCCCTGGAAGCTGAGCTGCCCCTGAAGCCCGGCCTCCAGCGTCAGATCGGCGGCAAGGACGCTTTCCCGCCAGGCCAGGGTCAGCACGGGATCACCGCTCGCGCTCGGGCCGCCCGACGCCGCGCCAAGCGCGTCGATGATCAGCAGGGCCGGAGCGTTGATCTCGCTTCGCAGCGTCTGACGGTGAATCGCACCGGCGAAGACCGGGGTAAGCGCCGACCCGTAGCCAAGGGACAGGGTCACCGTGACGCCGGCCGACAGGTCGCTGCTGTCCCCGGTCGGGAACGATGCGCCGGGCTGACTGTTCGCCAGGGTCAGCCGGGCCCGCGACGGTTGGGCAAGGGCCTGCCAGACCTCCACATCGACAATCGTGCAGCCTGGATCGATCGGCTGGCCCGCCAGCAGGAGCTCGAAAGCCGCGACCCCGCTCGCAAGATCGACCGGAGACGGCGGCGCCGCCGGCAGGTTGCTGTCACTGTTTTCCAAGGGCGCGCTCCTGATCCTGGCCCCTCCCGGACCCTTCAGCGCCCATTCAGGCACAGATTGCCGGCCCCGCACAGCACCCCTGGAGTTGCAGGCGCTGGCCTGGACCGCGTCAAAACCTTCCGCCGCCTGAAATCATGGACATTGCCCCTCTCTGGAGGCATTTTCTCCCCGCCTCCCCGGCTCGAACGCTTAAACTGAGAAAAAACATGCCCGCCTATCGCTCGCGCACCTCCACGCATGGCCGCAACATGGCCGGCGCCCGTGGGCTCTGGCGCGCCACCGGCATGAAGGACGCCGACTTCGGCAAGCCGATCATCGCCGTGGTCAACAGCTTCACCCAGTTTGTGCCGGGCCACGTCCACCTGAAGGACCTCGGCCAGCTGGTCGCCCGCGAGATCGAGCGGGCCGGCGGCGTGGCGAAAGAGTTCAACACCATCGCCGTCGATGACGGCATCGCCATGGGCCACGACGGCATGCTCTATAGCCTGCCCTCGCGCGAGCTGATCGCCGACGCCACCGAATACATGGTCAACGCCCACTGCGCCGACGCCATGGTCTGCATCTCCAACTGCGACAAGATCACCCCCGGCATGCTGATGGCATCCTTGCGGGTCAATATCCCGACGGTCTTCGTCAGCGGCGGCCCGATGGAGGCCGGCAAGGTCATCCTCAAGGGCAAGGAAGTCGCCCTCGACCTGGTCGACGCCATGGTCGCCGCCGCCGATGACAGCGTCAGCGACGAGGATGTCGCCACCATCGAACGCTCCGCCTGCCCGACCTGCGGATCCTGCTCGGGCATGTTCACCGCCAACTCGATGAACTGCCTGACCGAGGCGCTCGGCCTCTCCCTGCCCGGCAATGGCTCGGTGCTGGCCACCCATTCGGACCGCGAGCGGCTGTTCCTTGAAGCCGGCCACCTGATCGTCGACATCACCCGCCGCTTCTACGAACAGAACGACGAGAGCGTCCTGCCCCGCAACGTCGCCAGCTTCCGCGCCTTCGAAAACGCCATGAGCCTGGACATCGCCATGGGCGGCTCGACCAACACGGTGCTGCACCTGCTGGCCGCCGCCTACGAGGGCGGAATCGATTTCACCATGGCCGACATCGACCGGCTGTCCCGCAAGGTGCCCTGCCTCTCCAAGGTCGCCCCGGCCAAGTCCGACGTCCACATGGAGGACGTCCACCGCGCCGGCGGTGTCATGGCCATCCTCGGCCAGCTTGAAAAGGCGGGCCTGATCCACACCGACCTGCCGACGGTTCACAGCCCCAGCATGGGCGCCGCTCTGGACCGCTGGGACATCTCCCGGACCGAGAGCGAGACCGTCCGCACCTTCTTCAAGGCCGCCCCCGGCGGCGTGCCGACCCAGACCGCCTTCAGCCAGTCCCGCCGCTGGGAAGAGCTCGACCTCGACCGCGAGACGGGCGTCATCCGCAGCGCCGAACACGCTTTCAGCCAGGACGGCGGCCTGGCCGTGCTCAGCGGCAACCTGGCCATCGACGGCTGCATCGTGAAGACCGCCGGCGTCGACGAAAGCATCCTGAAATTCTCCGGCCCGGCCCGCGTCTTCGAAAGCCAGGACGCCTCGGTCAGCGCCATCCTGACCGGCAAGATCAAGCCCGGCGACGTGCTGGTCATCCGCTACGAAGGCCCCAAGGGCGGCCCCGGCATGCAGGAGATGCTGTATCCGACCAGCTATCTGAAATCGAAGGGCCTCGGCAAAGCCTGCGCCCTGATCACTGACGGCCGCTTCTCGGGCGGCACCTCGGGCCTGTCGATCGGCCACGTCTCGCCGGAGGCGGCCGAGGGCGGCCTGATCGGCCTGGTCGAGGAAGGTGACATCATCGACATCGACATCCCGAACCGCAGCATCAGCCTGCGGGTGTCCGAGGCCGAGCTTGAAACCCGCCGCGCCGCCATGGACGCCAAGGGCTGGCAGCCGGCGGCCGAGCGGCCGCGCAAGGTCTCCACCGCCCTGCGCGCCTACGCCGCCTTCACCACCAGCGCCGCCAAGGGCGCGGTGCGGGTGGTGCCGTAGATCGATCAGGTACGCCGTCGACAGATTGCCTCTGGACAGGCATCGAGCCTGCGCTAACTCGGAGCCTTCGGGCGGCGCACCCAATCTGGGCGCCCGACCCACAGGCTCTGGAGTTCCACAAGACATGCGCCTCGCTCTCTCTGTCGCCGTCCTGGCTCTTGGCCAGCCTGCCCTCGCGCTGGCGCAGTCGGGGCCGCCGTCGGAAGTTCCGGACGGCTGGACGATGCAGCTTGGCGGCGCACTCATCGCCGGCCCGGCCTGGCAGGGGTCCGATGACACGGCCGCCTCTCTTTTTCCGGACGTTCGCGTCAGCTACGGCGACCGCTTCTTCGCCTCCATTCCCGAGGGCGTCGGCTACAACCTGGTATCGAGCGATGCCTGGCGGGCCGGCCCGATCGCCAAGATCCGCTTCGGGCGCGACGAGGAAGACGGCGGTTCTCCCTTCCGCATTTCCGGAGAGAGTCACGAGCTGCGGGGCCTTGGCGACATCGATGCCGCCGGCGAAGTGGGCGTCTTCGTTGAGCGCCGGTTCGGAGAAGACGCGGCATGGCGGCTGCGCGGTGAAGTCCGCCAGGGTTTCGGCGGCCATGAGGGCGTCCTGGCCGACGCCTCGCTGACCTACCAGACCCGCCTTGGCGCGACCCTGGTCAGCATGGGTCCCCGGGTCAGCCTCGCCTCCGAAGACTACATGCAGACCTATTTCGGCATTGATCCCGCCCAGTCGGCGGGCTCCGGCCTGGCCGTCTACAGCGCCGACGGTGGCCTGCTGTCCTATGGCCTGGGGGCCAGCGTCATCCTGCCGGTGTCGCGCACCAGCGCGGTGACCGTATTCGGCTCGGTCGAGCGCCTTGGCGATGCGGCCGCGGACTCGCCGCTGATCCGGGAAAGAGGGTCCGAAACCCAGGCCACCATCGGGATCGGCTACGGCTTCCGTTTCGGCCTCTAACCCCTTCTGCCCGCGCACCCAGCCTCGCCAGGTAAAGGCGGCGTAGAACGGCTGCACCCGCGAAAATCCGCCCCGGTGGAGGGCTGCTTCATAGAATTACGTCCGCCAGGAGCTGATCGACGCCCGGGTCGGCTCAATGGCAGGCGATGGCCAAGGCCAATCACAGGCTGCCGGAGAACTACAGATACACCGCTATTCCCACTCGATGGTGCCGGGCGGCTTCGACGTCACGTCGTAGACCACCCGGTTGACACCGCGCACCTCGTTGATGATCCGCGTGGCGGTCTTGCCGAGCACGTCCCATGGGAACTCGAAGAAGTCGGCGGTCATGCCGTCGGTCGAGGTCACCGCCCGCAGCGCCAGCACGTTCTCATAGGTGCGGGCATCGCCCATCACCCCGACCGTCTTGACCGGCAGCAGCACGGCGAAGGCCTGCCAGATCTTGTCGTAGAGGCCGGCCTTGCGGATCTCGTCCAGGTAGATGGCGTCGGCCTGCTGCAGGACCGTCACCTTCTCCGGGGTGATCTCGCCCGGGATGCGGATGGCCAGGCCCGGGCCCGGGAAGGGGTGGCGGCCGACGAAGTCGGGATGCAGGCCAAGCTCGACGCCCAGCACCCGCACCTCATCCTTGAAGAGTTCGCGCAGGGGCTCGACCAGCTTCAGCTTCATGTAGTCCGGCAGGCCGCCGACGTTGTGGTGGCTCTTGATCACCGCGCTGGGGCCGCCGCGGGCGGAGACGCTCTCGACGACGTCGGGATACAGGGTGCCCTGGGCCAGGAACTCGGCGCCGTCGATCCTGGCGCTCTCCTTGTCGAAGACGTCGATGAACAGCTTGCCGATGATCTTGCGCTTGGTCTCCGGGTCGGAAACCCCGGCCAGCCCGCCGAGGAATTCCTTCGACGCATCAACGTGGATCAGCGGGATGTTGTAGTGGTTCCTGAACAGCGAGACGACCTGGTCGCTCTCGCCCGACCGCATCAGGCCGGTGTCGACATAGACACAGGTCAGCTGGTCGCCGATCGCCTCATGGATCAGCACCGCCGCCACCGAGCTGTCGACGCCGCCCGACAGGCCGCAGATCACCCGGCCCGTGCCGACCTGGGCGCGGATGCGGGCCACGGCCTCGTCCTTGAACGCCGCCATCGTCCAGTCGCCGGTCAGGCCGGCGATGCGGTGGGTGAAGTTGCGCAGCAGGGTGGCGCCGCGCGGGGTGTGGGCCACCTCCGGGTGGAACTGCACGCCGTAGATCCTGCGCGTCTCGTCGGCGATGGCGGCGAACGGCGCCCCGGGGCTGACGGCGATGACCTCGAAGCCCGGCGGAATGGCGGTGACCCGGTCGCCGTGGCTCATCCACACCGTCTCCGGCCGGCCGATCTCGGCGAAGCCTTCGAACAGCGGGCTGGCCTTGGTGACCTCGATCTCGGCCCGGCCGAACTCGCGGTGATGGCCGCTCTCCACCTTGCCGCCCAGCTGGGCGCAGATGGTCTGTTCGCCGTAGCAGATGCCCAGCACCGGCACGCCGGCTGCGAACAGGGCCGGATCGGCCGCCGGGCTCTCGTCCTCGGTGGTGCTGGCGGGACCGCCCGACAGGATGATGGCCGCCGGCTTGACGCTGGCTAGGGCCGCGACCGCCTTGTCGTACGGATGGATCTCGCAATAGACCCCGCTCTCACGAACCCGGCGGGCGATGAGCTGGGTCACCTGGCTGCCGAAGTCGACGATGAGGACGGACTGGTGGTTCATTTTTTACGGTCCAGTAGAGCTGCGAAGAAGCCGTCGGTGCCGGCCGTGCGGGGGCTGAGCCGCAGGTAGCCCTGCGGCGTCGTGTACTCGGGGAACAGGGTCAGCTTGCGCAGCTTGAAGGCGTCGTTGCGGGCCAGGAAGGCCTCGACCTGCTGCTCGTTCTCCTCGGCGAAGAAGGAGCAGGTCACATAGACCATGCGGCCGCCGGGTCTGACGAATTCACTCGCCTGATCAAGCACCTTGCGCTGTTCATTCAGGCGGCGCTGCAGGGTGTCGGGGGTCAGCCGCCACTTGGCGTCCGGGTGCCGCCGCCAGGTGCCCGAGCCCGTGCAGGGCGCGTCGACGAACACCAGGTCCATCTCGCCCTGAAGGCCGTTCAGCGGTTCCTTGTTCAGCGGCGTGCGCAGTTCGAGGTTGGTGACCCCGGCCCGCGTGGCCCGCGGGATGATGTCGGTCATCCGCCGCGCGTCGCTGTCGTAGGCGTAGATCTTGCCGGTGTTGCCCATGGCTGCCGCCAGAGCGAGCGTCTTGCCGCCGCCGCCGGCGCAGTAGTCGAGCACCTTCTGACCGGCCACGTCGCCGGCGCAGGCCGCCGCCATCTGGCTGCCCAGGTCCTGGACCTCGAACCAGCCCATGGCGAAGGAGGGATGGATCTCCACCGCCGCCGCCCGCTCAGCCGCCGCCGGGGCCGGCACACGCAGGGCGTCCGGCAGCATGCCGGCAGGCTCCGCGCCCATGTCGTCCAGCGCCTTCAGCACCTCATAGGCGTCGCTCTTCAGGCGGTTGACCCGCAGATCGACCGGTGCGCGCTGGGCAAAGGCGATGCCCTCTTCGACGCGGTCCTTGCCGAAGGTCCGGGCCATGCTGGCCTCGATCCAGTCGGGATAGTCGCCCTGCACATCGGCCTTGGCGCCCTTGAGGGACGGCTTGGCGTTGAGGGTGGCGATCTCGTGGTCGGTCAGCGGGCCGGGCCCGTGCGGATCGGCGCAGGCCTCGCCCAGCCGGTCCATGTCCCAGTCCCAGATCCAGCGGAGCGCCGCCAGGGCGCGCGAGCGGTTGCTCTCCTCACCCATCAGATGGGCCAGCGACCGCTGCCGGCGCAGCACGTCCAGCGACAGGCCCGAGACCCAGGCTCGGTCCTTGGAGCCCGCGTAACGAGCCCCGTCGCTCCAGGTCTTCAGCGCCTGCCGAACCGGCTTGTGGCGCAGTTCGATGTCATCCAGCACCTGGATCGCCGCCGCGATGCGTCCGCCGTCCCTCACTGGGTAACCTCACTCACGTTCAATTGGAGCCCTGGTAGTTCGGGGCCTCCCTGGTGATCATCACGTCGTGGACATGGCTTTCGCGCAGGCCCGCGTTGGTAATCCGCACAAACCGCGCCCGATCCCAAAGCTCCGGAATGGTCGGCGCCCCCACATAGCCCATGGCGGCGCGCAAGCCGCCCACCATCTGGTGGATCACCGGCCCGATCGGACCCTTGTAGGGCGTCTGGCCCTCGATGCCTTCCGGCACCAGCTTCTGGGAGTCGGTGACTTCCTTCTGGAAGTAGCGGTCGGCCGAACCACGGGCCATGGCGCCCAGCGAGCCCATGCCGCGATAGCTCTTGTAGGAGCGCCCCTGGTAGAGGAACACCTCGCCCGGGCTCTCGTCGGTGCCGGCGAACATCGAGCCCATCATGGCGCAGGACGCCCCGACGGCGATGGCCTTGGCGAGATCCCCCGACGACTTGATGCCGCCATCGGCGATGATCGGCACGCCGCTGTCGCGACCCGCCCGCACCGCCTGCTCGATGGCCGTCAGCTGCGGCACGCCCACGCCGGCCACGATCCGCGTCGTGCAGATCGAGCCCGGGCCAATGCCCACCTTTACCGCGTCTGCGCCGGCGTCGATCAGGGCGCGAGCCCCGTCGTAGGTCGCCACGTTGCCGGCGACGATCTGCACCCGGTTGGTCTCGCGCTTCAGCCGGGCCACCGCCGCCGTGACCTGGCTGGAGTGGCCATGGGCGGTATCGATGATCACCACGTCGACCCCGGCGTCGACCAGGGCCAGCGAGCGCTCGAACCCGGCGTCGCCGACGGTCGAGGCGGCGCCGACCAGCAGCCGGCCCTTCTCGTCCTTGGCGGCCAGGGGATGGGCCTGGGCCTTCTCGATATCCTTGACGGTGATCAGGCCGACGGCGCGGCCCTCCTCGTCGACGACGATCAGCCGCTCCAGCTTGTGCCGGCGCAGCAGGTCCTGGGCTTCGGCCCGCGATACGCCTTCGCGCACCGTGACCAGCCCATCGACCGTCATCAGCGCCGCCGCCGGCGTCGTGCCATTGCTCTCGAACCGCATGTCACGGTTGGTGAGGATGCCGACGAGACGTCCGGTGTCCGGCTCAACCACCGGGAATCCCGAGATTTTCCGCTGCGCCTTGATCTCGAGGATCTGCGAAAGCGTCGTCGTCGGGTTGATGGTCAGCGGGTTGATGACCATCCCGCTTTCGTAGCGTTTGACCTCGCGCACCTGGTCGGCCTGTTCATCGACCGTCAGGTTGCGATGCAGGATGCCCATGCCTCCGGCCTGGGCCATGGCGATGGCCAGTCGGCTCTCGGTCACCGTATCCATGGCGGCCGAAACCAGCGGGATGTTAAGCCCGATCTCGCGCGTCAATTTTGTTTCGGTCGAAACCTGGGTCGGCATCACATCCGACGGACCGGGTTCAAGCAAAACATCGTCGAAGGTGAGCCCTTCGCGAATCTCCATGAGACTCTCCGTTTTGCGGGCCGCGTATGTGTCAGCAGGGGGGTGGAGTCAACCGCGCCGCCGTCACAAACGCCCTTTGCCCCGTCAGTGATGGATTTTCGGAACACCGGGGAGTCTGAGGGGTTCTGAACGCTCCCACAGTCACTGGAGCGTCCCCATGCACAGCAGCAACGATCACGCCGTGAAGGTTCTCAACAGCCTCATCGAGACCACCCTCGACAGCGCCCACGGCTACAAGGAAGCGGCCGAGAACGTCGAGAGCAGCGAATACCGCAGCATGTTCTCCGAACGCTCGACCAGGCGTCTCGAGCTGAGCCGCCGCCTGCAGGCCGAGGTCCGCAGCTTCGGCGGTGAACCCGAGGACGACCAGTCCCTGGCCGGCAAGCTGCACAACAGGTTCGTCGACCTGAAGACCGCCCTCACCGGCGGCCCGAACGACAAGGGGGTCATCAACGAAGTCGAACGCGGCGAAGACGTCATCAAGGCCAAGTACGAGGCCGCCACGAAAGATGACGAACTGCCGACCGAACTGCGGACGAAGATCATCGACGCCTACCAGTCGGTGAAGAGCGACCACGACGAGATCAGCCGCATCAAGCATTCGATGCACTGACGAGTTGGCCTCTCCGGATCTTTTGGATCCGGGGAGGCGCCTTCAGGAGCCCTTGAACCCTGTCGCCGCCAGGAACACTTCCGAGCTATCGGCGCGGCTGGCCTTGGGCTTGATGTGCTGCACCTTCTCGAAATGCTTCTTCAGCCGGCCGATGACCTCCGCCGTCTCGCCGCCCTGAAACGCCTTGGCGATGAACGACCCACCGGGTTTCAGCACCGAAATGGCGAAGTCCACCGCCAGTTCGATCAGCCCGACGATGCGGATGTGATCGGTCTCGCGGTGGCCGACGGTGTTGGGCGCCATGTCCGACAGCACGATGTCGGGCTGTCCGCCGAGCAGTTCCATCAGTCTCGGCCCGCACTCCGGATCGGTAAAATCCATCTGGATGATGGTCGCCGGGCTCAAGGGATCGACCTCCAGCAGGTCGACGCCGACCACCGGCCCGGCCCCGCGCTCCAGGGCGATCTGGATCCACCCCCCGGGGGCGCAGCCCAGGTCGATGATCTTCGTGCCCTTCTTGATCAGCTTCAGCTTGTCGTCGATCTCGCTGAGCTTGAAGGCCGCGCGGCTGCGATAGCCCTTGGCCCTGGCCTCGGCCGAGAAGGGGTCATTGATCTGCCGCTCAAGCCAGGCCTGCTGGCTGGGCGTGCGCCGGTAGGCGGTCTTCAGGCGGGCGGGCTTGTGGCGTCCCGCCTCCAGGCCGCCGGTGGGCGGCTTCACCATGCGGCGGCGCGGGGGTTCTTCGTCGGTCATGCCGCCGCTTCTACAGCGCCACGGCCCCTTCCGCCACGTCGGCGGCGGCGCGGCCGCTGTTCGCTCATCAGGCTCATCAGGATGCCTTCCCTCAGGCCACGGTCCGCGACCCGCACCCGCGAGCACGGCCAGAGCTCCTGAACCGCCTGCAGGATGGCGGCGCCGGCCAGCACCAGATCGGCGCGGTCGGGTCCGATACAGGCCTGGGCCGCGCGTTCCGCCGGTGTCCAGGCGATCAGCCGGTCCGCCGCCGTCTCGCATTCGGCCCGGGTCATCCACATGCCGTCGACCCGGTTGCGGTCATAGCGCGGCAGGTTGAGATGCAGCCCGGCCAGGCTCGTGATCGCGCCCGAGGTTCCCACCATATGGGCCCGGTCCGCCTGGAACACCTCGCGCAAGGGATCGGCATGCGGGAAGGCGGCGAGGATTTCCTTCACCGCCTCGACCATCGACCTGAACCAGGCCTCGGAGGCCTTCTCCCCTTCCGGGAACCGCTCGGCCAGGGTGACCACGCCGATGGGGATCGATAGCCAGGCCTTGATCGGCAGCTTCCAGGCCGCGAACTGCCGGGGGCGCAGGTCCAGTCCCTGCCCCTTGAGATCCACCCACGACAGCTCTGTCGAGCCGCCGCCGACATCGACCACCAGGGCCGCCTCGGACGTGCGGTCCAGCAGGTTGACGCAGCCGGCGACGGACAGCTGGGCCTCTTCCTTCGGCGGAATGATCTGCAGCTTGAGGCCGGTCTGCTCGGCGACCCGGGCAATGAACTCCGGACCGTTCTCGGCGCCGCGGCAGGCCTGGGTGGCGATGGCGCGGAAACGCACGCATTTGCGCCGCCGCACCTTCTCGGCGCAGACGGTCAGGGCCGCCATGGCCCGCTCCATGGCCGCCTCGGAAAGGCGGTTGGTCTGGGTCAGACCCTCACCCAGCCGGACGATTCGGGAATAGGCCTCGACGACCCGGAAGCCGCCGGGCGTCGGCGTCGCCACCAGCAGGCGGCAATTGTTAGTGCCCAGGTCGAGCGCCGCATAGCACGGCGGTCCACCCTGCCCGCGCTGGCCCTCACGGGGCTGCGGCCGGGCGCTTGGCGCCTCCGACATGGTTGTCACCTGTCTGCGCGGACGGCCGTGGATCGGCGCCCGGTTTCAAGGCGACCCTAGACCAGTTTGTCGCGAAGAAGGAACCCCGCTCTTGCCGACTCCGCCATGATCACTACGTTCAGGATTCAGTCAGGCGGGAGGCGTACACTATGATCGTTATGAACACTCAGCTCGCCAAGTTCGCCATTGGTCAGGTGGTCCGGCATCGGGTCTTCCCGTTCCGCGGTGTGATCTTCGACGTCGACCCGACCTTCGCCAATACCGAGGAATGGTGGAATTCCATTCCCGAAGAGATCCGTCCGCGCAAGGACCAGCCGTTCTACCACCTGTTGGCCGAGAACGATCAGAACACCTATGTGGCCTACGTCTCCGAGCAGAATCTGCTGCCCGACGACACGGGCGAGCCGGTCGGCCATCCGCACACGGCCCTGATCTTCGACGGCTTCGAGGACGGCCACTACAACATGCGGCCCCGGGTGGCGCACTAGCACCGCTGCGTCCTTCGTCATGCCTCACGGTGTGAGGCTACTCAGGAGGACGACCGATTGTGCAGTCCCCTCTGTTCGTCATGCTGAGGAGCGGCCACCGGCCGTGTGTCGAAGCACGCAACATCCTTCTGCCGGATCGGTCAAATCGAGGCAAATCCGGCGGAAATTTCCACACGGCGCAACGTAATCTCTCCCCATGAGCGCCGATGGCTTTACCGCCGCGCCGCCCCCCGGGGCGCGCGAAGACTGGACGATCGACCAGGGCTGGGCCGCCTACACGGCGGAAGAACACGCCACCTGGGACATCCTGTATGAGCGCCAGGCGGCGCTCCTTCCCGGCTACGCCTGCGATGAATTCCTGCACGGCCTCGAGGCCCTGAACCTGCACCGCGGCGGCATTCCCGACTTCAACGTCATCAATGTCGAGCTCCAGCGCCTGACGGGCTGGAGCGTGGTCGCCGTGCCGGGCCTGGTGCCGGACGAGGTCTTCTTCGACCACCTGGCGAACCGCCGCTTCCCGGCCGGCCAGTTCATCCGCAAGCCGGACCAGCTCGACTACCTGCAGGAACCGGACATCTTCCACGATGTCTTCGGCCATGTGCCGATGCTGACCGACCCGACCTTCGCCGACTACATGGAAGCCTATGGCAAGGGCGGCCAGCGCGCCGTCGGGCTCGGGCGCCTGCACAACCTCGCCCGCCTCTACTGGTACACCGTCGAGTTCGGCCTTCTGGAGACGCCGAAAGGCCTGCGCATCTACGGGGCCGGGATCGTCTCCTCGCGGACCGAGAGCATTTTCGCCCTCGACGATCCTTCCCCCAACCGGCTGGGCTTCGACCTTATCCGGACCATGCGCACCCCCTATCGGATCGACGACTTCCAGCAGGTCTACTTCGTCATCCCCAGCCTGCAGGCCCTGCTCGACGCCACCCTGCAGGACTTCGCGCCGATCTACGCCGCACTGGAAGCGGCGGAAGACGTGGCGATCGACGCGGTCCTGCCGTCGGACCGCGTCTTCACGACCGGGACCCAGGCTTACGCAATAGCCGGCGGGCGCCTCGCGGCCAGCTAGCGCTGGAACGGATAGAAGTCCGACCCCAGCCCCAGGATCTGCGTCAGCTCATCCAGCGCCGTCCGGCTCTCGACCAGCAGCGCCGGATCAGCCAGATCCGCCGGCAACAGGCGGTCGCGATACCGCGCCTCCGCCCAGGCCCCGAGCCGCGACTGCAGCGCCGGCGAAAACCGCTGGCCCGCGTTCGTCGCCGCCAGTTCCTCCTCGGTCAGCACCACCCGCAACCTGAGGCAGGCCGGCCCGCCGCCGTTGCGCATCGACTGGCGCACATCGACATACTCGACCCGCCCGATCGGCCCGTTGCCACTGACCAGGCCCTGCGCGACCGCATGGGCGCGCGGCGTCTCGGCCACCTCCATCGGCGCGATCAGGGTCAGGCGGTCTTCGCCGGGCAGGCTGATCAGCATGGAGTTGAAGAGGTAGCTCTTCACCGCCTCGGCCAACGGCAAATCGGCCTCGGCCACCTCGACGAACACCGGCTCGAAGCCCGCCGCCGCGCGAATGTCGGCCTCGACGGCGGCGCGATCCTCGAACGCCGCCTCATGGAAGAACAGGCATTGCCTGGCGCCCACACAGACCACGTCGTTGTGGAACACCCCGGCCTCGATGGCCCGCCGCGCCTGCTGGGCGAACACCGCCCCGCCGGCCCCGTGCCGCCGCTGCACCGCCTCGAAGGCCTGCCGCGTCTGCCGGGCCGGGAACTTGCCGCTCCAGGCCTCCCAGGCATCCCGCCCCCAGACGAACAGGTTGACCCCCGCCTCGCCGTGGTCGGCGCAGAGCCGCACATGGTTGGCCGCGCCCTCGTCGGCGAAGTGCGGCTGGGCCGGCAACGGGTCGTGTACCGCAAACCGCGTCTCATCCGGGAAGAGCGTCCGCAGCGACCGCGCCGTCTGCTCGCCCTCCAGACTGCGGTGCAGGTTGGTCAGCAGGTTGGCCGGGGTGAAATGCACCCGCCCGTCGGCCGCATCGGCGCTCGGCGTCACCGTCGCGGCGTTGGCCGCCCACATCGGACTGGCCGAACAGGCGGTGTTGAGCAGCTCCGGCGCCTCACGCCCCGCCGCCTCGACGACGGCCGCATCGGTCCCGCCAAATCCCAACGACCGCAGGAACCCCACATCCGGCCGCTCATGCGGCGGCAACACGAACTGCGGCAGGCCGAGGTCGTGCAGCAGCCGCATCTTCGACAGCCCCTCGATCACCGCCGCGCGCGGGTTCGACGGCTCGCCCTTGTGGATCTCGCTGGCCAGGTTGCCCGGCGCCAGCCCGGCGAAACTGTGGGTCGGCCCGACCAGGCCGTCGGCGTTGGCTTCAACGGCGTGGGTCATTTCAGCCCCTTGATCTCGCCCAGCGTCGAGACCACCCGGTCGGCCTCAAAGCTCGCCACCGGATAGGCGCAGTAGTCCGCCGCGTAATAGGCGCTCGGCCGATGGTTGCCGCTGTCGCCCAGCCCGCCGAACGGCGCCGTGCCCGCCGCCCCGGTGGTCGGCCGGTTCCAGTTGGCGACCCCGGCCCGGATCCGCTGCTGGAACCGCGTCCACAGCGCCGCGTCATCGCTGATCAGCCCCGCCGACAGCCCATAGCGCGTGTGATTGGCCAGGCTCATCGCCCCGTCGAACGTCGCCGCCCGCCGGACCTGCAGGATCGGCGCAAAGATCTCCTCGTCCGGCGTCTCGTGATGCCCGACGTCGTAAATCCCCGGCGTGATAAACGCGTCCGACAGACCCGCGACCTTCCCCGGAACCCGCAACGCCGTCCCGCCCAGCTTCGCCGCCGCCTCACGCGCCGCATTGGCCCCGCGCGCATGGATCAGCGGCCCCATGAACGGCTCCTCGCCATCCCACGGCCCGATCCGCAACCGGTCGGTCAGCGCCAGCAGCGCCTCGACCACCGCATCCCCCTCGCGGCCCTCCGGCAACACCAGCCGCCGCGCGCACGAACACCGCTGCCCGGTCGTAATGAACGCCGACTGCACGACCAGAGCCGCCGCCGCCTCCGCGTCCACCGCATCCCACACCACCAGCGGATTGTTCCCGCCCAGCTCCAGCGCCAGGATCACATGCGGCCGCTCGGCGAAATGCCGCCGGAAATGCGCCCCGGCCGCCCCGGACCCGGTGAACAGCAGCCCGTCGATATCCTGGTCGATCAGCGCCGCGCCCACCTCGCGCCCGCCCTGCACCAGGTTGAACACCCCGGCCGGCAGGTCCGCCTTCTCCAGCACCGACGCCATGATCTCCCCGGACCACGGCGTCTCCTCCGACGGCTTGAACACCACCGTGTCCCCCGCCAGCAGCGCCGGCACCACATGCCCATTCGGCAGGTGAACCGGGAAATTGTACGGCCCCAGCACCGCCATCACCCCATGGGCCCGGTGGCGCAGCACGGCGCGCCCGAACCCCATGGCCGTCTCCTTCACCCCGGTCCGCTCATCGTACGCCGCGATCGAGGCATCCACCTTGGCGATCATCGAGCCGACCTCGGCCGTGGTCTCCCACAGCGCCTTGCCGCTCTCCCGCGAGATCGCCTGCGCAAACGCCGGCTGCGCGTCCTTCAGCGCCGCCTGATAGCGCCGCATCGCCGCCACCCGCTCTTCCCGAGGCAGGTCGGCCCAGGGATGAAACGCCGCCCGCGCCGCCGCCACGGCGGCCGCAACCTGCGCCCCGCTGGCCGCCCCGCCTTCCCAGACCACCGCCTCGGTGGCCGGATCCACACTGGAGAACCCCGCCGCCTCGCCCGCCACCCAGCGGCCGCCGATATACTGACCCTTGCTCATGACTTCACACTCACCGCTTCACCCTCGCCGAGCTTCAGCGCATCGGCCGCCTCCCGGCTCATGATCGCCTTGACCCCGTCGATCAGGATCGGCGTCCGCACGGCGCGGAACCCTCCGATCGCCGTCGTCGAGACCAGCGCCTCCTCGCCGTACGCCTCTTCATCCGTCCCGATGGCCACGGTCAGCCGCCGCGCCTCCTTGACCGTCTTGATGTCGTCCCGGTGGCAGCTCACCGTCGGCCCGGCGTCGAACAGGTCGACCAGGCCCTGGAACCGGAACCCCTCCCGCTCCAGCATGGCCCGCGCCGCCTCGCCCTCGCGATGGCACTTGCCGATCACCGCCCGCGCCTCCTGCGGCAGCAGCCCGACATAGATCGGATGCCGGGGCGCCAGATCCAGGATGAACTGGCCGTTGGTCGAGGCGCTCATCCGGTCGGCCTCATCGAACTGCAGGGGGAAGAACCGCCCCGCCACATGCTCCCAGAACGGACAATGCCCGTCCTCGTCGAACCACCCGCGCAACTCGGCCAGCACCATCTCGGCGAACCGCGACGGCTCGATGCCGATCAGCATGTAGCGCGACTGCGCCAGCAGCCGCCCGGCCCCGCCCTTGCGCTTCTCCGGCCGCAGGAACAGGCTCCCCACCTCCGACCAGCCGGCGCATTCATTGACCATCACCAGCGCCTGGTGATCGAACCGCAGCTCCAGCGTCGGGCTCGACTGCGCCAGCGTCACCACCCGCAGCGAAAAGTGCGGCCGCTTCAGCCCCACCCCGGCCTTCACCCCCGCCACGCCGGCCACGGACCCGTCGACGGTGTCCTCCAGCATGATGGTGTACCAGGCCTCCGGCGGCGCCACCGCCCCCTCGAAACTGGCCTCCGACAGGGCCAGCCGGTCCCGCAGCGTCGGCTCATCCTCAGGCAGACTGGTAAACCCCCGGCCCGACAACACGGCCAGCTCCATCAGGGTATCGAAATCGGCGGGACCTGCCGGGCGAACTACGAACATTCAGAAACCTTTTCCAACCAGTTGGGTGGCTATGGCGAGCCGTGCTCTCCCCCCGCTTGCGGGGGGAGTGGCCATGGCGAGCGCTGCAAGCGAGCCATGCCGAGGGGGGGAAGGGGTAGCCGCGACGAACGCGGGCCGCCGGTGGGCCCGCCCCCTGGTCCGTCGCTTCGCTCCGAACCTGTCCTCCTCCCGCAAGGCGGGGGGAGGAAGACCATACAGCGCCGCGCTCACGCCCCACCCTTCATCATCTCATGCAACCGCCGCGCATCCACCTCCCCCGACGCCATCTTCATCAGCATCAACGCCGACAGCTGCGCCCGCTCGGCAAAGCTATCCGGCCAGGCGAACTCGTCCTCGCTGTGGATATCCCCGCCCCGCACGCCCAGCGTATCGACATTGGGCAGTCCCACGGCGAACAGGTTGTTCCCCTCGCAGACCCCGCCAGACGGCTTCCAGGCAATCTCCTGCCCCAGCGCCGCCCCGACCCGCCGCACGTCCCCGAACAGCGCCTGTTGCGCCGCGTTGAACGGCTTGGCCCCCCGCGTCACCCCGCCGAACATCGCCACGCCCAGCCCGTCCCCGTGCCCGCAAGCACAGGCCCGCTCGATCCCGCCTTCCAGCCACCGCCGGCTGTCGTCATCGGGGAAGCGCACATTGAACCGCACCACCGCCACGTCGGGCACGACGTTCAGCGCCGATCCCCCATCGATCTTCGCGACATTGACCGTCACCCCGTCCCGCCCGCCGTTCAGCCCGTCCAGGGCCCCGGCGATCCGCGCCGCCGCCGTGATCGCATTGCGCCCCTCGTCAAAGGCGCGGCCGGCATGGGCCGAGCGCCCGGTCACCTTGACGTGGAAATTGCCGCTGCCCTTGCGCCCGGCGGCCAGCGTCCCGTCGGCCAGCGCCGGCTCATAGGTCATCCCCACATGGCCCAGCCGCCCGATCCGGGCCAGCACAGCCCCGCTCCCCAGCGAGCCGATCTCCTCGTCGGGGCTCAGCAGCACCCGCCAGCCCACCTTGCCGGCCTCGCCGAAGCGTTCAAACGCCTCCAGCGCCGCCATCATCACCGAGATGCCGCCCTTCATGTCGGCGATCCCCGGCCCGTTCAGCGCCCCGTCCCCGCGCGTCTCGACCACCTGGAACCGGCTCCCGGCCGGAAACACCGTGTCGTAATGCCCGGTCATCACCACCTGCACCGGCGCCTGCGGCCGCATGGTCAGCAGCAGCGACGGCGGCGGCTGGTGCAGCGTCTCGCGCCCGTCGGCGGCGATCTCCACCGTCGGCTCCAGCGCCTCATGACTGACCTCCGCCCCGGGCACAGCCTCGCCCCAGGCGGCGGTCAACAGATCCAGCGTGGCCCTCAGGCCCTCGATATTGCGGCTGCCGCTATTGCCGGCGCACCACCCCACGGCCCGCGCGACGATCTCCTCGCCCCGCTCGGAGATGGACTCCAGAACCGACCGCTCCTGCGGCGAAACCAGCATAGGTGGCCCCTCATGGACTGACCGTTACGCCATTGCCCGCGGACCAGGTCGACGCGGAGGAACTGCGGTAGCGGCTCCCGGAATGGCGCAAGACGGGAGTCGCGGACTTGGGGAGCAGTGTTAGCGGAGGGATGACGCCGGGTGAAGCCCTGACCTTTGAGCCGCCAGCAAGCGAAGTCGCGAGCTTCACGTAATCCTTCTGGATCAATTCGAACGGCGTGCGACTCATTATTTCCCCCTAGACGTGCAACAGTTCGAACTGCACGGTGCCTGTCAAGTTGATGGAATGCCATCAGCCGCTTCTCCCCCATGGGATAATACTCCACCCGCTTCGATAAGCGGCTCAACCGGAGCCCCCCCATGCCCACACCCTCCCCCGCGCCCTCCCCGGCCCCCGTCGACAAACCCCTCACCGCTCGCCAGCAGCGCTTCGTCGACCTCATGCTGCTGGAGGACAACGCCGCCGAGGCCGCCCGCCGGGCCGGCTATCGGCCCCTCGCCGCCAAGCACACCGCCCGCAAACTGCTCTCCCGTCCCAACGTCCAGGCGGCCCTGGCGGCCGGGCGGGAGGCGCGGACGGCGCCGCTCAGCCGGGATGCGGTCTTGGAGGAGTTGCGGGCCATCGCCTTCAGCAACCTGCTGGACTATGTGGCCGGCGGCGGCAGCGGCGGGCGGATCGAGCTGGACCTGTCCAAGCTGACCCGGGCCCAGGCGGCGGGGTTTCGCGAGCTGAGCGTTGACGAGACCTGGGACCGCAAGACCGGCCGGCACCGCCGCCAGATCCGCGTGCGCATGGGCTCCAAGGTCTTCGCCCTCAGCCGGCTGCTGGGCGCGCTGGAGCGGCTGGAGGGCGGGGCCCGCGAGGCCGGGGCGCAAGTCACACCGGCGGGCCACCGGCGGGCGGCCAAAGACTCCCCCAAAGACCACCCGGGGGCCACCCAATGTCCACCGCCAAGCCACCGCCGTTCCGGAGCAAGCCGTTGAAACCGTTCAGGAAGCCATCCGTACGGGCGGCTTTCGCGCGTTTGGGTGACAAAAAAGCCCTCTCCCAAAGGGAGAGGGAGGGGCCCGCCCTGCGTCGCTTCAGCGAAGCAGGGTGGGAGGGTGAGGGGTTACGCTGCTTGAAGGCTTTCACAGCCAACCTCGAACCGTCCCTGACCCCTCATCCCCCCACCGCTGCGCGACAGCCCCCCATCGAGGGGGAGGGCTTTCAGCTGTCACCCCGCAACCGCCGGGCCGGGACCGGGCCGGAATTGCCGGACCCAACTCAACCGTCCCTTAAGAGCTTATCTTTACACAGTTTCTCATGGGGGCAGTCTCGACCATGACCACTGACCGCGCGGCGACCGCCGCCGACTTCCGCACCATGGCCCAGATCCGGGGCAAGGACATAGGTGCGCGCCTGGGGTTCGCCGTCTTCATCGGCGTCATCGGCTGGGTCCTGGCCCCGGGGCCGGTTCCGCTGATCTGGTTCGCCGTCGTTGTCGCCGGCCAGGTGGTCGACCATGTGATCAGCGCCCCCCTGCGCCGGTCCGACGCTCCCATCCTGGCCCCGCTCTATTGGGCGATGGCGGCCAGCATGACGCTGAACGCCCTCGTCTACTCGGCCCTGGCGGTCTTCGTGTGGTTCGAGGGCACGGCGGTGGGCATGGCCTTCGCCCTGCTGGCGCTGTGCGGCTCGCTGATCAACAACGCCCTGCAGATGGCCCAGACGCCGCGCGGCCTGCCCTTCGTCATCGGTCCGCCCGGCCTCTACATCGTCGGCCTGCCGCTGATCACCGGCCTGATGAGCCCGGCCCGGGACGTCATCCAGATGAGCCTGATCGCCACCGGCGGCGCGGTCTACATCCTGCACACCCTGATGGCCGTCAAACGCATCTGGACGACCGACCAGCAGACCAAGGCGGCCATCGAGGCCGCCCAGAGGGCGAACACCGCCAAGAGCGACTTCCTGGCCACCATCAGCCACGAGATCCGCACGCCGATGAACGCCGTGGTCGCCGCCGGTGAGCTCCTGCGCCGCACCCGGCTGACCGGGGAGCAGGCCGAACACGTCGACATGCTGGGCAATGCCTCCGAGGTGCTGCTCGGCCTGCTCAACGACGTCCTCGACCTGTCGCGCATCGAGAGCGGCAAGCTGGAGGTCGAGCTGGCGCCCTTCGACCTGACCGACAAGCTGGCCGCCGCCGCCACCCTCTGGCGCGCCAAGGCCGCCGACGGCGTCACCCTGACATTCGAACCGGCCGGCGTGCCCGCCCGCATCATGACCGACCCGCTGCGCTTCCAGCAGATCGTCTCCAACCTGCTGTCCAACGCCACCAAGTTCACGGCGTCCGGCCAGATCACCATCCGCGCCGGCCAGCTGGTCGACGTGGACGATCCCATCCTCTGGATCGAGGTCGAGGACAGCGGCGTCGGCATGGACGCCGAGACGTGCCAGCGCATCTTCTCCAGTTTCGAACAGGGCAGCACCGGCGTCACCCGCATCCACGGCGGCAGCGGCCTTGGCCTGGCCATCAGCCGCCGCCTGGCCCAGCTTCTGGGCGGCTCGCTGACCGTGCGCAGCGACCTCGGCCAGGGCTCGGTCTTCCGCTTCGAGATCCCCCTGATGCTGGCCGAGGCCGCCCCCGTCCAGGCGCCGGACGCCGAGCACGACTGGAGCGGCGGCGTCTCCGTCCTGCTGGCCGAGGACCATGTCATCAACCAGCGCATCGTCCGCATGATGCTGGAGCCCTTCGGCGCCACCGTGACCATCGCCGCCAACGGCGCCGAGGCCGTGGAGCTGGCGTCGAGACAGGTCTTCGACGTCATCCTGATGGACATGCAGATGCCGGTCATGGGCGGCGTCGAAGCCGCCGCCATCATCCACAGCGGCGGCCCCAACGCCGCCACCCCCATCCTCGCCCTGACCGCCAACGCGCTTGCCGAACACCGGGCCGAATGGGCCGCGGTCGGGGTCGATGTCTTTATCACCAAGCCGGTCGAGATGCAGGTGCTGCTGGATCACGTGGCGGCGGCGGTGACGGTTGGGGAAGCCGCCCGGTCGCGGGCCGCCTAGAAGGTCCATGTCTGCTCACGGCCAGGAACAGGTCCGGGTCACCGGAATCGTCTTCCGGAAGAAGGCGTTGGGGGTCGAATGATTGCCTTGGAGTCGCCACCGGGCGGGTGCATAGCAACAGGCGCTCCGCATTTCGCCCGGGCGCCCCGAAAGGAGCCCGGCCATGGCCAAGGGCCAGAAGAAATCCAACAAGGAAACCCGCAAACCCAAGCAGCCCAAGGCTGCCCCGGCCGCCGGCCCCTCGCCCTTCCTGACCCCGCCCGGCAAGAAATAGGTGGCCACCGAGACGGTTCACCTGGTCCAGGCCTATGTCGCCGGCAAGGGCCGGGCGAAGTTCCGGGCCGAACAGGCGATCGGCTGCAAGACCGCCGAGGAAGCCCGCCGCAAGGCCGAGCGTCTTGGCCCCTTGCGGCTGGGCGTCGTCGCCTACAGCATCTCGGCCGACACCGAGATGGGCGACTACGACGAGAGCCCGGTTCTGTTGTTCAAATCCGGCGAACTGCCGCCCCCCTTCGACGAGCTCTGATGTCAGGCTCGTCCTCATCTAGGCGAGCCTGAATGACCCAATCCCCCGACTACCTCGGCGCCACCGGCATCGGCGTCGCCGACCTCGAAGCCTCCGCGACCTTCTACAAGGCCGCCCTGGGGATGACCGAGCTGCAGCGCGTCAGCCTCGCCCACATGGACGAGATCGTCCTTGGCCATGAGGGCCGCGTCGCCCTGGTGCTGATGCACTGGACCGACGGGTCCGACCGAAGTTACCGCAACCTGCCGATCAAGCTGGTCTTCTACGTCACCGACCCGGTGGCCGTGGCCGGCCGGGTGGCCGAGGCCGGCGGCCGGATCATCTTCTCCCCTGCCCCGGTCGAGGCCTTCGGCGGCGCCTTGATCGGCCTGTGCAAGGACCTCGACGGCTACGTCGTCGAACTGCTGCACGCTCAGCCCTGAACCCGGCCGAGTGATCCCGGGCGGCTCTAGTAGTCCCGCAGCCAGCGAACCGAGAGCTTGCTCTCGCCGCTGCCGGCGATCCGGCTGACCAGCGACAGGTTCTTGCGAACCCGCCACTCGACCTGCACCGCCCCGCCCTCGCGTCCGCCGCCGATCAGTTCGAGGTAGACGTCGTTGGTCAGATACTTGCCACCGGCCACGGTGACCCCGGTCAGTTCCGTGCCGCCAATGGTCAGCCGGTCGAGGCCCGCCAGTTGGCGAATGTTGCCGATGACATCGAACCCGCCACCGCCGGCCAGCGCCGCCAGGGCCGAGGCCAGCTGCGCCGCCTCGAAGGGTGACAGCGACGCCGCCGAGCTGCCGAACAGCACCCGGCTCAGCACCTCGTCCTGCGGCAACTGCGGCGAGGAGGTCAGGGTGATTTCCGGCTTGGCGGCCGTGCCCTCGACCTTGATCACCGCGGTGATCGAAGGATCGACACGGGTGGCGGTCAGGTTGAGGCGGATCCTTGAAGGGTCGGTGGACAGGGTGACACTGCCACGCTCGTCGAACTCGAAACGCTTGCCGGCGAAGTCGTATTCCCCGCGCACCACCCGGGCCATGCCGCTCAGCACCGGACGGGCCGTGGTGCCGCCGACCTTGGCGTCGAGGCTCATCTCGACGTCGAGGCCCCGGCCGCGCACGAAGATGGCTCTGGGCGCCCGAAGGTCGATGGCCAGGTCGATGGCCGCGCCGCGCGTCTCGGCGACCTTCGCGGCCTCCGCCCGCCGTGTGGCGGCCGTGCTGGGCTTGTTGACCTCGACGACGTCCATGGGCGTCACGCCGCTGGGGCTGAGCGGCTCGGCGGCGATCTCGGCCCGGTCGATGCGCAGGGAGCCCTCCACCCGGGGATTGCCGGCGGCGCCGCGATTGATGGTCACCTGGCCGGAAGCGGTCGCCTGGGCGATATCATTGTCGATGACCTGGAAGCCGGTCAGGTCCAGCCGGAAGCTGCTGACGCCTTCGCGCAGCAGGCTGACCCGGCCCGACCCCGACGCCTTGCCGCCATTGGGGTCTGTGGCGCTGACCTGGCTGACGTCGATGGCGTTGTCGGCGAAGTTGGCGGCGAGAGTCAGATTGCGCAGGCTCAGGCCGGTCGCGCCGTCCTCGAAGCTGCCGCCGGTCAGCCGACCCACGCCCACCAGGCGCGGATCAGCCAGGGTGCCCCCCAGGTTGCCGTTCATCGCGATCTGCCCGCTGAGCGACCGCTCGCCACTCATCAGCAGGTCCCACAGCGGCTTGATCTCGCCGTTGGCGCTGAAGGTTCCCTCCGCCGGCCGCCGGCGATCAATGGCGAGACGAAGCGGCGCCGCCGAGGCGACGGCCGGCAGCAAGAACGAGCCTTCGGCGGCCAGGCCCTGGGCGCCGCGGGCGCTGGCGTCGATGGTGATACTGCGATCGTTGAGCCGCGCCTGCACCTGACCGTCCAGGGTGAGGGTCTGACCCGAGCCCCTGGCGCGGACATTCTTCAACGTGGCGTCCAGCGCCCCGGTCAGCGCGTCACCCTGGCCCCGCAGGCTCAGCTTTGCATCGACTCGTCCGGCCAGATCCTGATTGAACGCCGCCAGCGGCAGGCCCGTGATGTCGGCGACGATGTCCGCGGCGCCCTTGGATATCCGCGCGTCGATGGTCGCCGAGCCGGCGTTGTGGCCGCGCTGGCCGGTCGCGGCGGACAGCTTCAGGTGAGCCTCCGTCACCGGCCCGCCAAACACCAGACGCGCAGTCTCGGTGGTGCCTATCTGGGTGCGACCAAGCTTGCCCGAGCCATCGAGGGTGAGTTGCCAGCCCTGGGCCTGTGGCTGTTCGGTCAGGATGCCGTTCGCATCCAGACTGTAAGCCCCGTTCGACGCCGCACCGCTGGCCACGATGCGCAGCGGCAACCGGTCCAGCGGACCGTCGGCGGTGATGGTCGCAGTATCGAGGGTCAGGCCGGCGGCATCGCGCAACACGGCGTTCTTGGCGTTGAGGTTCAGCGTCGCCCGCGCCCCGCCCGAAGCGTCGACGACCCTGGCCGTGCCCGTGATGGAGCCCTCGGTCAGCAGCACCCCGGGACCGACGGCCAGCTGCAGGTCGGCCGAGGACGGCCGCCCCCGGCGCAAAGCAACAGAGCCCTGCGCCTTGACCCCGCCCGCGTCGGCGTCGAGGCCGGACAGGTTCACCCCGCCCTCCGTGAAGGCGAAATCGGTGCGCAGCCGGGCCGGCCCGTACTGGCTCTCGGCATTGAGGGCGAAGGCCCCGTCGCCGCCGCCCGGCCGCTGCATGAAGGTCAGGGTCAGGGCCGCGTTGCGCAAAGGCAGGCGCGGCAGGTCGATCTGGTCGACCTGGGCGGTCAGGTCGGCGCGCGGCGCTGACAAGGCGCCGGTGATGGAGCCGTCGCCCTTGGCCTTGCCGGCAACCTCGACCGGTCCGACGCGGAACGGTCCCTCGGCGTTCCAGTCCAGCTTGAAGGCCAGATCACCCTTGGCGCCCAGTCGGCCCGCGCCCTTCGCGAATGCCTTGTCGCCATCCAGCCGCGCCTCGGCGACATCGACCTGACCGCTGGGCTGCAGGCTGGCCTTGCCGCGCAACCGGGGCGCCGCGCCCAGCAGCCGATCCAGTTCGCTAACGCCCAGCGCCAGTCCGGTTCCTCTGGCGTCGACGGTGAACACCCAGGGCCCGCCCTCGCCGCCCTGATCCGCCGACCAGCTACCCGCCAGACGTCCCTTGCCGCCGAGCTTTGCCGCGCCGAAATTCCACAGCTCCGCCTTGCCGTTGAACGACAGACCGCCAAGCAGCCCCCGCGAGCCGCTGGCGTCGACCTTCAGCCCCGCCCCGTTGGCCCGCACCCGCTTCAGCAGCAAGCGGCCGTCCTTGAGGATGGCTATATCCGCGTCCGCTGTCGGCCGTTGCCCCAGCAGCGCCGCAAGGTACCCCTGCCCGCGCCCACCGGATCCGGCTAGGCTGGTGACGATGCCGATCTCGCCCTTGGCCCGCGCCACGGTGACAGGCCCGGAGGCCGCGCCCACCGTGTAGCCGGCCAGGCTCACGTTGGCCGCCCGCGCATCGCCCCGCAGGGTGAAGGAGTCGAGGTCGCCGTTGAAGCGTCCGATGAAGCTGGCCTGGCCCTTCACCGCGCCGAAGGACAGCCGGTCCAGCGACGGCGTGTTGCCGGTCACGGCGATCCCGCCGGGCCCTGCCAGCCGCTTGCCGAGATTGGCCGGCCCGACCGCCGTCACAGACAAGGTCTCCGAATCCAGGCGGGCATTGAGGTCGTAGAAGTCGCCGGAGCCCTTCCTGCCGGCGATGTCGAACTTGACCTGCGGACCAAACAGCCGGGCGTACAGCCCGGTCAGCCGCGAGGCGTCGAGCCGCACATAGCCGTTGGCCGCCCCGCCTCTGGCGTCCCAGCGGCCGTCGGCCTTGGCCGGCTGATTGGGGCCGGAGGTGACCAGCAGTTTGAACTGGCCGACCTTGATCGTGCCGCGCGCCTGGGCGTCGAGGGCGAAGGGCTGATTTGCATCCAGCCCGATCGCCCCGGCCAGGGCCCCGCCGCTGGCTTCCGAAGCGCGGGCGTTGACCATCAGGGTATCGGATCGACCCAGGTCGAAGTCGACGTCAGCGAAATCGCCCTGGTGCATCAGGCTGCGGGCCACGAACCGCCCGGCCGTGCCACCGCCGCCGCGCTGCAAGGCCAGGCGTCCCGAAAGATCGAAACGCCCCTCGACCTGGCTGAAGGCCGGCTTCGACTCGACCCTGGCCTGCAGCGCATCGATCAGGACGGTCACCGGAAGCGCGCCCGACTTCTCCTTGGGGGTCAGGGTCGGGCGGCGGATCAGGGTCAGCTGCTCGGCGTGGATCGCGTCAGCATGGAAGCGGCGCGCGAACAGCTCATGATAGCGCCACTTCATGTTGAGGTTCCGGCCCTCCAGCCAGGTCCCCTTCTCGTCGTAGATGATCAGTCGGCGGATCGTGACATTGCGCCAGATATCGCCGCTGACGCCCTCGATCTTGAGCTTGCCGTAGCGGCCGATCTTCAGCCCGTTGGCCTGCGCCTCGATAAAGGCCAGCCCCGGCATGGTATTGAGCCCGAACCGCAGGCCGACGGCGACGCTCGCCACCAGCACCACGGCGATGACCGAAATCAGGATGACCCAGCCGGGCGCGCTGCTGGGGAACCAGCGACGGCGGTGGTCCGGAGTGCGAGCCGCCTCGACCTGCGCCACGGCCTCCTCGACCGGGTTGCCGTCGCCCGGCTTCATCTCGTCCGCGCCGCTCAAAACGCCTGGCCTATGCTGATGTAGATCTGGAACGGCGCGTCATCGTCGCGTGGGTCCAGCGGGAAGGCGATGTCGGCCCGGATCGGCCCGAAGCCCAGGTCGTAGCGCACCCCGAAGCCGATCCCGGCGCTGAAATCATCACCGTGCGGGAACGTGTCAGTCCCGACTGCGCCGCCGTCGATGAAGGCCACCGCGCCCCAGCGGTCGGTGAACTGGTAGCGTAGCTCGACTGACGCCTCGGCCAGGGAGATGCCGCCCAGCGGCGTCGAACTGATGCGCGGGCCGATGCCCTGATAGCCATATCCGCGCACCGAGCCGCCGCCGCCAGAATAGAACCGACGCGCCGCCGGCACGTCAACGGAGTCAGCGCCGCCGATCATCCCTGCCTTCGCCCGGCTGGCGATGACGAATTTCTCCTCGGCGTCGAGCGGCAGGTAGAAGCTGCCCTGACTGGTGACTTTCAGATAGGTCAACTCGGAGTCGCCGAAGGTGATGATCGGCTCGGCACGCGCCTCGAAACGCCAGCCGCTCTTGGGGTCCAGCGGGTCGCTCGATCGGTCCAGGGCGAAGGCGCCCAGCAGGGCGATATTGTAGAGGTCGCGGTCGATGCCGCGCAGCACGACGTTACCGATGGTCAGGATCTCCGCCACCCGGCCGCCATCCACTGAGGCGCCGTAGGTCAGGTAGCCGTTGACGCCGGCCCGCCGGGTCACATCGGCGGTCAGCGAGGCGCCGGTCTGGTCATAGGCGTCGGTAATCTCGTTGTAGACACTGGCAGTCAGGCTCAGGGTCTGACGCGGCGCGCGCCAGTGCGGCAGGGAGACCTTGTAGTCCAGCCGTTGCTGCAGTTCGGCCAGACGCAGGGCTATGGTGCGGGTGTCGGCCCGCTTCCAGCCGTTGTAGCGGGTGGTGGTTATGTCGAGACCGGCGCCTTCGCTGGTCGAATAGCCGGCTCCAACCTCCAGCGAGCGGCGCGGCCGGTCCTTGAGGGTCAGCAGCACGGGCCGCCAGCCCTCCGGGGTCACCTGGTCGGCCGGCTGAAGGGCAACCTGAACGGTGTCGAAGGCTCCGGTCTCGCGCAGACGTCGCTCCAACTCACCCATCTCGTCGGGGGCGTAAACCGCACCCAGCTTCCAGGGGACCAGCTTGCGGAGCCAGTCTTTCTCAGTGCGGCCGCCATAGTCGAGAACCAGGCCGTCCAGCCTGACCAGCGGCCCGGCGTCGATCCGATAGGTCGGCGCCACGCTCCGGTCGGCGTGGTCAACAACGACCTCGCGCGGCAAGGCTTCGGCGTCGGCATAGCCGCGCTGCTGGATGGCCGAGACGATCCTCCCCTCGGCGGCCAGTACGTCCTGCGCCCGGCCCGGCGCCCCGCGACGCAGCGCCATGGCCAAGGTTCCGGCGCTCTGCACCTCGGGCGATGGCGGACTGTTCTCCCAGCTGATCGTGGGCCGCTTCAGCCGGAATACCGGCCCTTCCTCGACCTTGACGACGGCTCGTGGCGCGGCCTCGTTGTCGCCCTCGTCCGGTGCGTCTTCGAGATCGGCGGTCACTTCGCTGGCGTAGAAGCCCTCGGAGCGCAGCACTGAGGTGGTAGACGCGGCGGCCTCGCGTCCGCGGCGGCGGGCTTCGAAGCGAGAGGAGGCGGGCTTTTCAGTGGTCCCGATCGCCTTGCGGATCAGATCGCGCAGGTCGTCGTCCTCGACGCCCTGGACACTGGCCTTCGGCTCCTCGGCTCGCGCGGCGATCGCCGGGACCGAAAGGCCCACGGTCAGCATGGCGAAGAGCAAAAGGCGGTGCGTCGCCAATCCGTGTCATCCCTGCGAAGCGCCCCGCCGCCAGTCCTACCCACGCTCGCCCGGTCTGTCACCCCGCCCCGATCACGACGGGTCCATCACGGTAGCGCCAAGCTCGGGAAACACCTTGCCGACCTTGCCCAGCAGGTAGTCGCCGTAGGTCCCCGCGAAGCCGCCTGGATCGACTCCGTCCCAGCGCTCGCCTGGGTCAGCAGACTCGCGGCCGGGCAAGGGCTGGATCACCGCCGAAAAGGCAGGATCGAAAAACAGCGGGAAGGAGAGCCGGTCCCGCCCGCTGGTGTTGCGCACCCGGTGCGGCGTGGAGCGGTACTGGCCGCCCGTCAGGCGGTCCAGCATGTCGCCGATGTTGCAGACATAGGCGCCCGGCACAGGCGGGGCCTGCGTCCAGCCCGACGGTGTCCTGACCTCCAGCCCCCCTAGGTCGTCCTGCGCCAGCAGGGTCAAGAGGCCATAGTCGGTGTGCTCTCCGACGCCCCAGCCCGGATCGCCGGCTGGGGCGGCGGGATAGTGGAAGATGCGAAACAGTACGGTCGGATCCGCCGTATAGGCGCGGGCGAAATAGTCGGCCGGCAGGTGCAGGCTCAGCGCTACGCCCTCCAGCACTGCATGGGCCGCTCTTTGCGTCCCCGCCATGAAAGCCTCGACCGCCGGCCGCAGGTCCGGCAGGGCCGCCGGCCACAGGTTGGCGCCATGCATGGGCAGGCCGGCACGAACACGCGGATCGTCAGGGCCCAGTTCCTGACCCAGGTAAAGCCCCTCCTTGCGGTCAGGCCGGCCCGAGGTCAGCTCACCGCCGAGCGGAAACCAGCCCCGCCAGGCCCGCCCTCCCCGGCTCATGGCGATCTCGGCCTTCTCGGCTTCCGGCAGCGCAAAGAAGGCGCGGGACTGGACGTCGAGTTCACTGAACACCGCCGCCGGCACACCATGGCCGGTAACATAGAAGAAGCCGAGCGATCGACAGGCCTCGCCGATGCTGTCAGCGACCCGCCTGCGGGCCGCCTCGTCCGCTCCGAACAGTGGCGACAGGTCGATGATCGGCAGGCTGTGGTTCATGCGCTCAGACTAGACCGCTCTCGCTAAAGGGCCCAATCCCCGCTCGCCCCCGTCACGTCGCCATTGATCTTCATCTGGTAGTCGGCGCGGCCATCGCCGTTCGCATCCAGCCGCATCAGCGTCACCCCGGCCGTGAACAGCAGGGTCATCTCGCCCGCGTGTTTGGTGAAGGCGCCCACCAGCGCGAAGCCCTGGTCGCCGTCCAGGTTCACATTGGCGTCGACACCGCTGAGGTCCAGGCGGTCGCCGTGGGCGCGCACGAAGTCGTAAACGGTGTCGGTCTCCAGCGTCGGGCCGAAGGCGTGTGCGACCACGAAGGTGTCCGCGCCCGATCCGCCGCGCAACAGGTCGCCGCCCTGACCGCCGATGATGGTGTCGTTGCCGGCCCCGCCGTCGATGCTGTCGTTGCCGCCGGCGCCGTCGATACGGTTGTCGCCGGTGTTGCCCTTGATGTTGTTGCCGACGCCGTTGCCGGTGACGCCGATGTCGCCGGCCCCCGTAAGTTGCAAGGACTCGATCTCCGGGATCAGCGTCCAGCCGTCGACGCCGACCCTGGCGGTGTCGATCCCCTCGCCCGCCAGCTCGACGATGGTGTCGTCCAGGTCGTTGATGACATAGATGTCGTTGCCGACCCCGCCGATCAGCAGGTCGGCTCCGCCCCCGCCGTCCAGGGTGTCGGCGGCCTCGCCGCCCTCAAGCCGGTCATTGCCGGCGCCGCCGTACAGATAGTCGTTGCCGTCAGCGCCAATCAGTCGATCGTCGCCGCCATCGCCATACAGCTTGTCCACGCCCAGGGCGCCCGCCAGCTGGTCGTCCTCGGTTCCACCGTGCAGGGTGTCGTTGCCCTCACCGCCGTCCAGCCGGTCCTTGCCGGCGTTGCCGTTGAGAAGGTCGTTGCCAATGCCGCCGTCCAGCCGGTCGGCCCCATTGTCGCCCTGCAGGCTGTCGTTGCCGGCCGCGCCGATCAGCCAGTCGTTGTCGTCGCCGCCGAACAGGAAGTCATTGCTGTCACCCCCATCGAGAATGTCGTAGGCGCCCAGGCCGAACAGCTTGTCGATGCCCGCACCGCCCTTCATCCGGTCGCCCGAGGCGCCGCCGGATTTGGTCTCGGCCAGGGCCGTGCCGTTGAAGTCGATGCCGCTCAGCTGGCCGAACACCAGGAAGGTCGAGCCCGAGCTGCTGTAGCCGACGTCCGAGCCGCGGGAGCCGATCAGGAAGTCATCCAGGCCGTCGCCGTTGATATCCCCCGCGCCTGACACCGCCCGGCCCGACTGGTCGTTGGCCAGTTCGCCAGCGATCTCGAAACCGTTGCTCCCGTTCAGGCTGGAGAGCTCCAGCGTCGCCCCGAAGCTGGCCCGGCCGTAGACGATGTAGCTGGCCCCGCTGGCGCTGCGCCCGTTCGGATCGGCCAGATAGGCGCCGATCAGGAGATCGGACCAGCCGTCGCCGTTGACGTCTCCTGCCCCGGCCACCGCCCGTCCGGCGCGGTCGCCCGCCAGCTCGCCGTTGATGCGAAAACCGTCGGTCCCGTTCAGGGTCGAAAGGGCGATGTTGGCGCTCCAGGCCCCGCCATGACCGAACACCACATAGGCTCCGCCGGCATTGGTCTGGCCGGTCGGGTCGAGCGCCTCGGCTCCGACGATGATGTCGGCATAGCCGTCGGCGTTGAGGTCGCCGGCCCCGGCGACCGAGGTTCCGACATTGTCGCTCGCGGCCGCGCCGTTCAGCTGGAACCCGTTGGTCCCATCCAGGCTGGACAGATTGAGGTCGGCGGTCCAGCTGCCGGTCTTGCCAAACACCACCCAGGCGCTGCCGGAGTTGGCGCCGTTCGGATCGGCGTACTTCGTGCCGATGATCAGGTCGGCCAGACCATCACCGTTGACATCACCCGCCGTGGCGACCGCGGCTCCGGCCAGATCGTTGGCCAGCTCGCCGTTGATGCGGAAGCCGTTGCTCCCGTTGAGACCGCCCAGGGACTGGGTCGCCGAAAACGCCGCGCTCTTGCCGAACAGCACGTAGATCGAGCCCGACGCGTCCAGCCCGTTGGCGTCATGCAGTCGGGCGGCCACCACCAGGTCGTCTATCCCGTCGCCGTTGATATCCGACACGGTCGTCACCGCCCCGCCGGCGTAGTCGCCCGCCGCCGCGCCGGTGGCCCGGAAGCCGTTGGTTCCGTTCAGGGTGGCCAGATCGACCGTGCTCCAGGGCCCACCATGGCCGAAGACGACATAGGCCGCCCCCGAATCAAGCCCGGCCAGGTCCGCCTTGCGGGCGCCGACGACGACATCGCCGAAGCCATCGTTGTTCAGGTCGCCGGCCGCGAACACCGAGAAGCCGGCCTCCTCGTTGCCGAACCGACCCTCGATGATGAAGCCGCTGGTCCCGTCCAGACTCTCCAGAACGTCGCTGGCGCTCCAGCCGCTCGCCTTGCCGAAGACCACATAGGCTGAGCCGGAATAGGCGCCGCCGGCGTCGTTGTAGGGGGCGCCGATGATCAGGTCGGCAAAGCCGTCGCCGTTAACGTCGCCGGCCCAGCCGACCGAGAAGCCGGACTGGTCGCCGCCGAGCATACCATTGAACTGCACACCATTGGCGCCGTTCAGGCTGTCCAGGTTGAGCACCGCCGCAAATGCCATGAGCCGTTCCCCCGGACAGGCGCCCCTCGGCCTGCGCCACACCCGTTAGCCATAGCCGCTGTCGCCACGTCGGCCCAAGCGGATTTGCCGGGCCTGAAGGTCGCGCGCCCCCGCGCCGGGGCTCTTGTTTCCAGACGCCGGGGCTTGCATGGTCCCGACATGGCCCTGGACTTCATCCCGCGCGAAATCCACGAACTGGCGCGCGACCTCAGCAACATCGCCGACTTCAAACTGTTGATGGTCGGCAAGTCCTATCTGACGCCAGGCGGCATCGTCGCCTGCGTCCTGCTCATCCTGATCGCCCTGCTCGTCTCGCGCATCGCCGGCCGCCTGTTTCGCCGGATTCGCGACCGGGCCCCGCAGTCAGCGCCATCGATCTACATCGCCGAAAAGCTGACCACCTACGGCGCCGTCGTAATCGGCTTCTACATGGGCGTCTCGGCGCTCGGCGTCGATCTCTCCGGGCTCAGCCTGTTCGCCGGCGCCCTGGGCGTCGGTCTGGGCTTCGGCCTGCAGGGCGTGGTCAAGGAGTTCATCTCCGGTCTGGTCCTGATCTTCGACCGCCTGATCCGCATCGGCGACTATCTGGAACTTCAGACCGGCGAGCGCGGCGTCGTCGCCGAGATCGGCCCCCGCGCCGTGCGCCTGCGCAACAACGACGACCTCGATGTTCTGGTCCCCAACAGCCGGCTGATCGAACAGCCGGTGACCAACTGGACCCACCAGAACAGCCTGCGACGAATGCATATCCCCTTCCGTGTCGCCTATGGCTCCGACAAGGCGGCCGTGCGCGACGCGGTGCTGAAGGCCGCCCACGACGTGCCTTTCACCATGGATGACACCCCCCGGCGCAAGACCCAGGTCTGGCTGGTCGGCTTCGGCGAAAGCGCCATGTCGTTCGAGCTGGTGGTCTGGCCGACCCTCGAGGCGGTCAAGCGCCCCAACGCCGCCCATGCGGCCTACACCTGGGCCATCGAGGACGCCCTGCGCCACGGCGGCTTCGAGATTCCCTTCCCGCAACAGGAGCTTCGCCTTCGCGGCCTGTTCGGCGAGGAGGGCGACGCCGCCCGCGACTCCCTGCGCCTCAAGGTCCACCGCAAGGCGGCCCGGGCCGACGATGGCGGCGGCGCCGTCACCCCCAACGACGCTGCCGAGGACCTGGCCCGCGGCGCCGAGGAAGACGCCGAGAACCCGGTGCCCGGCATGATGGCCCCGCAGGACGAGAAGCCGGCGAGCTAGAGCAACCAGCCGCCGCTGTCGCCGGTGACGTCGCCGTTGAGTTTTGTCTGGTCGTCGGCCCTGTCGACTCCGGTGGTGTCGAGGCGCACGGGCTACAAGGAAGACCTTTACCCTTCTCCCGTTCCCCTCCGCGGCCGTGAAGGCCTTGACGGAGATGGGCATAACTCCACTCTGTACCGCCCCCTGCCCGCTTCCCACCGCGCGCAAAGCCTGCACAAATGTCAGGCAGCGGCGTTTTGCGGCCGCCGACTCAGTCGAACGCCGCGCGCGATGACGCCGGACGGAATACTAAAGCGTTGTGATGAGAGGCCGTCAGGCCGGTGGGGACGAGAATAAGTGGCCGACAGCCGAACTGCAGACCATAGCCAGAGCCAGAGCCTTCCGATGGCCCAGCCTTTCTACACGCCGGGCGCCGCCTTCGATGAGATGTATGACCCGGCCAGCGCCGTGCGCGACCACTACGGTGTTATGCATGATCGGCTGACCAGTCTCTCCGCCGAAGACCTCAACGCCCGCCAGTCGACGCTGGAGCGCAGCTTCCTGCTGCAGGGCATCACCTTCACCGTCTATGGCGCCGAGGCGGCGACCGAGCGGATCATCCCCACCGATCTGATCCCGCGCATTATTCCCTCGGCCGAGTGGGATGTCATCGAGGCCGGCCTGACCCAGCGCCTGCGGGCCCTCAACATGTTCCTCGCCGACATCTACGGCGAGCAAAAGATCCTGATGGACGGCATCGTGCCGCGCGACCTGGTGCTGGGCGCGCCTAGCTATCGTCGCGAGATGCAGCACCTCTATGTGCCGCACAAGGCCTACGCCAACGTCTGCGGCAGCGACCTGATCCGCGGCCAGGACGGCGCCTTCTATGTGCTGGAAGACAACCTGCGCGTTCCCAGCGGCGTCTCCTACATGCTGGCCAACCGGGATGCGGCCCGCCGCACCTTCCCCGGCGCCTTCCGGGCCGCCAGCGTGCGGCCGGTGGAACGCTATCCGGACCTGCTGCTGGCTACGCTCAAGTCGATGGCTCAGGAATGGCGTCCCGACCCCCAGGTCGTGGTCCTGACACCCGGGGTCTACAACAGCGCCTACTACGAGCACGCCTACCTCGCCCGGCTGATGGGCGTACCCTTGGTCGAGGGCCGCGACCTCGTGATCCACGAGAACATGGTCTACATGCGGATGACCACCGGCCTGCAGCGGGTCGACGTCATCTACCGCCGGGTCGACGACGACTTCATCGACCCCCTGGCCTTCCGGCGCGATTCCAGCCTCGGCGTCGGCGGGCTGTTCAACGCCTATCGCGCCGGCAACGTGATGATCTGCAACGCCCCCGGCACCGGGGTGGCTGACGACAAGGCCGTCTATGCCTACGTCCCCCAGATCATCCAGTACTACCTGGGCGAAGACGCCATCCTGCCCAATATCGAGACCTTCCTCTGCCGCGAGCCGGCTCAGCTCAGCCATGTGCTCGCCAACCTCGACAAGTTCGTCGTCAAGGCGGTCGGGGCCTCTGGTGGCTACGGCATGCTGGTCGGCCCACACGCGTCGAAGAAGGAGCGTGAGGACTTCGCCCTGGCCATCAAGGACGACCCCGACAACTACATCGCCCAGCCGACCATCCAGCTCTCCACCGCCCCCTGCCTGATCGACGGCCGGGTCGAGAGCCGCCACGTCGATCTGCGGCCCTTCATTCTGTCGGGCGAGAAGATCGTCGTCACCCCGGGCGCCCTGACCCGCGTGGCCCTGCGCAAGGGCAGCCTGGTGGTCAACTCCAGCCAGGGCGGGGGGTCCAAGGACACCTGGGTCCTGGGTCCGGGAGACGTTGCGCCATGATGCTCGCCCGCGTTGCCGACAGCCTCTACTGGATGGGCCGCTATGTGGAGCGGGCCGAGCACGTCTGCCGCCTGGCCGACGTCACCCTCAACGCCACGCTCGACCGCTCGATGGCCGCCAACGAGACGGCCCGCATCGCCCTCTCGGCCCTGGGCGACGACCTGACCGCCGCCGACAGCAATCTGTTCAACACCGCCAAGGAACTGGCGCTGGGCAATGACGAGGCCAACTCTGTCCGCATGTCCCTGGCCAAGGCTCGCGAGAACGCCCGCCAGGTGCGCGACCAGATCACCACCGAGATGTGGGAACGGCTGAACCTCCTCTATCTGCGGGTCAACGAGAAGGGCGCCGAACGCACCTTCGACCGTGAGCACACCGGCTTCCTGCACGACATCATCGCCGACCTGCACCTGTTCAAGGGCGCCGCCGACGCCACGATGAGCCACGGCGAGGGCTGGCGGTTCCTGATGCTGGGCGTCTACATCGAGCGGGCCCAGCTCATCGCCCGCCTGCTGCGCGCGGCCTTCGGCGATGGCGCCGTCCCCAGCGGCGACCACGTCACCCTGATGAACGTCCTGCGCATGGGCTGCGCGCTCGAGCCCTACCTGCGCACCTACACCGCCGAGATCGAGCCCCGGCACATCCTCGACTTCCTGCTGTTCGACGAGGACTTCCCGCGCTCGATCCGTTTCGCCACCGCCCGCATCGAGGAGTCCATGGCCGACATCGCCAGCCACGTCGCCTTCGGCGGCCGGGGCCGGCCTGAACGGCTGGCGGGCCGACTCAGCTCGCGGCTGGAATTCACCGATCTGGAGGAGCTGGAAGCCAACGGAGCAGCCGCCCTGCTGGCCAGTGTGGTGGCCGACTGTGGCCGCATCCACGAGGCCCTCTACCAGACCTTTGTCGCCTACCCCCTCGAGATGAGGCTCCCGGCCTGATGCTGCTCGATATCCGCCACGTCACCCGTTACCACTACGAGCGCCCCATCCGGGAAAGCCTGATGGAGCTGCGGATGCAGCCCCAGAAGTCGATCCGCCAGAGGCTGATCAGCTTCGACCTGGAACTGGATCCCCGCGCCCAGCTGTTCAGCTACATCGACCCCTTCGGCAACGCGGTTCACCACTTCGACGTGCCCCAGCCGCACGACGAGCTGACCATCGTCTCCCGCGCCTGTGTCGAGACACAGCCTCCGCCCGAACTGCCCCAATCCCTGGATCTGGGCGAATGGGACCGGCTGAAGAGCAGCTTCACCCAGGCCGAATGTTTCGACTTCCTGCAGCCGCACGGCTTCACCCAGATCACCCCGGCCCTGCGCGCCTTCATGCAGGGCAAGGACCTCGAGGCCAGCCAGGTCCGTGATCCCTTGAGCCGGCTGCGTGACCTCAACCAGACCATCTACGACGCCTTCGCCTACGAGCCGGGAGTCACCCGCGCCGACAGCAAGATCGACGAGGCGTTGAAGCGGGGGGGCGGCGTCTGTCAGGACTTCGCCCACATCATGATCACCATCGCCCGCGACTGGGGCCTGCCGGCCCGCTACGTCTCGGGCTATCTGTTCACCGACCGCAAGGGCGGTGACCGGTCCGACCCGGACGCGACCCATGCCTGGGTCGAGGTCTTCCTGCCCAGCCAGCGATGGATCGGCTTCGACCCGACCAACAACATGCTGACCGGAGAGCGTCACGTGGGCGTAGCCATCGGGCGGGACTATGGGGACGTTCCTCCGAGCCGGGGCGTCTACAAGGGTGACAGCGAAAGCCAGGTCGCCGTCGATGTCGCCGTCACCAAGGCCAAGTCCGCCGTCTCGGAGCCTGAGTTCTTCCACCTGCCGAGGCCGACTTTCCGGGGTGGGCGGCGGCGGGGAGTCGATGCGCTGCGTGAGGAGCAGCAACAGCAGCAACAGCAGTGACGGCCTGACAAAGACCGGCCCTTTTCAGGACAACAACCCGACAAGCAGGCAACCGGATTCGGCCATCCGCCAGACCGGAGGCCAACACTGGCCTTCGCTTGCTCAGCGACTGCCTGCCCACGCCGGTTGAACTTTGTGCTTGCATCGCTGATCGGCGGTATAATGGTCCTGCCGCTTCGATAGCGGCGCGGTCACGGGGGGCTTGCAGGTCATGTTTGTCGGACACTACGCCGCCGCTCTGGCCGCAAAGGCGGTAGAGCCTCGCGCCCCGCTCTGGACCCTGATCGCCGGGGCGCAGCTCATCGACATCGGCTGGGCCGGCCTGGTCATGGCCGGCGTCGAGAAGATCCGTTTCAATCCCGACCTGCCGGGCAGTCCGCTCGAACTCTACCACATGCCCTGGACCCACAGCCTGCCGGCCGTTCTGGTCTGGTCGCTGGCCGCCCTGGCCCTCTGCCGCTGGGTGCTACGCCTGCCCTGGGGCGCCTGCGTGGCTGTCGCCCTGGTGGTGTTCAGCCACTGGGCGCTGGATTTCCTGGTCCACCGCCCCGACCTCGAACTCTGGTTCGGCGGGCCCAAGGTGGGCCTTGGCTGGTGGGACTATCCCGATGCCGAGAAGACCCTTGAGATGGGCCTGATCGCCCTGACCGGCGGCGCCTGGCTGTGGAGCCGCGGCGCCTGGTCCCGCTCCCCCTGGCCGGCCCTGGCTTTCATCGCCTTCCTGGTCGCCCTGCAGATCGTCGCCGGCCTGACGGTGCCGACCGGCTCGACCGTGGCCTACGGACGGACCGCCCTGATCGTCTTCCTGGTGGTCGTCGGCGTGGCCGCCCTGGCCGATCTCCAGAGGCGAAAGCCCGAGACCGCCTAACCGGCCACCATCGCCAGCCACTCGTCCTCGGTCATCACCTGGATGCCCAGCTCGGTCGCCGTCTTCAGCTTGGAGCCGGCGCCAGGTCCGGCGACGACGAGGTCGGTCTTCTTCGACACAGAGGACGAAACCTTGGCGCCCAGGGCCTCGGCCTGGGCCTTGGCCTCGTCGCGGGTCATGCGTTCCAGAGCGCCGGTGAACACCACGGTCTTGCCGGCCACGGCGGTGTCGGTCTTGGGCTTCTCGGCGTCCTGGACGGTCAGCTGGTCATGTAGCCGCTGGACCATGCCCCGGTTGTGATCCTCGGCGAAGAAGGCCGCAGCCGCCTCGATCACCGCATCGCCGATCTGGTCCAGGGCGTCGAGTTCGGCCACCGCCTCCTCGTCGCGCGCCGCCACCTTGTCCATGGCGGCCAGGAACTCTGCCGCCGTGCCGTATCCTCGCGCCATGACCAGCGCCGTCTGCTCACCAATGTGGCGGATGCCCAGCCCATAGATGAAGCGGTCCAGCGGAATGGTCCGCCGGCTCTCGATGGCCGCCAGCAGGTTGGCGACGCTGGTCTCCCCGGCCCGCTCACGGTCCTTGAGCTTCTTGAGGGAGGTCTTGTCCCGTTCTTCCAGCAGGAAGATGTCGGCCGGTTCCCGGATCATCCCGTCGTCGAAAAAGCCCTGCAGCTGCTTCTCGCCCAGCCCCTCGATGTCGAAGGCCCGGCGGGAGACGAAATGCTTCAGATGCTCGATCCGCTGGAACGGACATGCCAGCTCACCGGTGCAGCGCCGCACCACCGTCTCGGCGCCGCTGGCCGTCGTCTCGCGCGCCAGCGGCGTCTTCAGCGGACAGGGGCAATGGGTCGGAAACGCGAAGGGCTCGGCCCCGTCCGGACGCGCTTCGAGGATGGCCCCGACGATCTGCGGGATCACGTCGCCGGCCCGCTGGACGATCACCGTGTCGCCGACCCGCAGGTCCTTGCGGGCGATTTCGTCGCCGTTGTGCAGGGTGGCGTTGGTCACCGAAACGCCGCCGACTGTCACGGGCCTCAGCCGGGCCACCGGCGTCACCGCGCCGGTGCGCCCGACCTGCAGGTCGATGGCTTCCAGCACCGTCCGCGCCTGCTCGGCCGGGAACTTGCGGGCGATGCCCCAGCGCGGCGCGCGGGAGACGAAGCCCAGACGCCGCTGCCAGTCGAGATTGTCGACCTTGTAGACGACACCGTCGATATCGTAGCCGAGGTTCGGCCGCGCCGCCTCCATGGCGGCGTAGGCGCCGAGCAGCCCTTCGGCGCCCCCTACACAGACCGACTGCGGCGTCGTCTGGAAGCCCCAGCTTTTCAGCTTCTCCAGCGCTTCCCACTGGCTGTCGGCGAACTTCTCGCTGAGCAGACCCCAGGCGTAGGCGAAGAACTTGAGCGGCCTCTTCGCGGTGATCGTGCTGTCGATCTGGCGCAGCGAGCCGGCCGCCGCGTTGCGTGGATTGGCGTAGGCCTTGTCTCCGGCCTCGGCCGCAGCGGCGTTCAGGGCGGCGAACTCCTCATGGCCCAGATAGACCTCGCCCCGCACCTCGATGACCTCGGGCCAGCCGGAGCCAGCCAGCTTGTGAGGAATATCCCTGATGGTGAGCAGGTTGGCGGTGACATCCTCGCCGACCCGCCCGTCGCCGCGCGTCGCCCCCTGGACCAGCACACCCTTTTCATAGCGGATGGAGGCTGACAGCCCGTCGATCTTGGGCTCGGCGGTGTAGCGGATCGGCGTCTCGTCGAGCTTGAGGAACCGTCGGATCCGGGCGTCGAACTCCAGCGCGTCCTCGTCCGAGAAGGCGTTGTCGAGGCTCAGCATCGGGGCGCCGTGCGTCACCGGCGAAAACTGCTCGGCGCGCGGCGCGCCGACCCGGGTGGACGGCGAGTTCTCGCGGATCAGGTGCGGGAATCGATCCTCGATATCGAGGTTGCGACGCTTTAGGGCGTCGTAGTCGGCGTCGCTGATCGTGGGGGCGTCGTCCTGGTGATAGGCCAGGTCATGCCGCGTGATCTCATCGGCGAGCCGGGTCAGCTCCTGGACGGCTTCGGCTTCGGTCAGGTCGGCGACGGCGATCATGGCGGGATTTGTAGCGACGACAGCCGGCGCTTCAACGGATTCCTTCTCCCGGCAAGCGGGAGAAGGACCGCTGATCAGGCGCTGATGAGCGCTCTGGCAGCCGCCCGGGCCTCCGGTGTCACTGCCGCGCCGGACAACATACGGGCGATCTCTTCTTCGCGGGCGTCCGGGGCAAGGGTCTCGACCGACGTTCGCGTCTTCTCGCTGTCGCCGGCCTTGGCGATCCGCCAGTGGGCGTCGCCGCGCGCCGCCACCTGGGGTGAGTGGGTCACGACCAGAACCTGGGCGCCTGTGGCCAGGCGCTTGAGCCGCAGGCCGACCGCGTCAGCGACGGCGCCGCCGACGCCCTGGTCCACCTCGTCGAAAATCATCAGCGGTTGGGGACCATCGCCGCGCCCGGCCAGCGCCGCCTTCAGCGCCAGGGCGAAGCGGGCCAGTTCGCCGCCGGAGGCGATGGCTTCCAGCGGACCGAACGGCGCGCCGGGGTTGGTGCTGATCTCGAAGGCGATGCGGTCCAGGCCCGAGGGACCGGCGCGGTCCTCGACCAAGGGCTCGACGGCCACCTGGAAGCGGGCCTTCTCCAGCTTGAGGGGGGCCAGTTCGGCCATCACCGCGGCGGTCAGGCGGTCACCGGCGGCGCGGCGTTCGGCCGACAGTCGGCGGGCGGCCGTGAAGTAGGCGTCGCGGGCCCAGTCCTCTGCGGCCTCGGCTTCCTTGAGGGCCTCTCCATTGCTCTCGATGGCGGCCAGGTCCTTGGCGAACCTTATCCTCAGGTCCGGCAGGTCTTCCACAGCGCAGGACAGCTTGCGGGCCATGGCGCGCAGGGCGAACAAGCGCTCTTCGGCCTGTTCCAGCCGCTGGGGGTCGAGCTCGAACGCATCGGCGGCGGCGTCGATGGCGGCGGCCGCCTCCTCTGCCTCGTTGACGGCCCGGTCGATGATCTCCTGCGCCGCCGTCAGTCGGGTCAGGGCCAGGCCGCCGTCGCCCGCCCCGGCCTGAACAGCCCGCTCCCGCGCCCGCTCCAGGGCCCGGAAGGCCGTGGCCAGGCGGTTGCCGATCTGGCCGGCCTCGATGGCTTCCCGCGCCGTGGAGATGTCGGCCAGAGCCTTCTCGGCGGCGCCCAGCAGGGCCCGCTCCTCCGCCAGTTCCGTCTCTTCGCCCAGGCGGGGCGCGAGCTGGTCCAGCTCCGACAGGCGCAGGGTGATTTCCTCGACCTCGGCGGCCGCCCGGTCGGCCTTCTCGCGCAGGACCTTCAGCGCTTCGCGGGCCGACCGCCAGCCGCTCCAGGCGGCGGTGACGGCTTCCACGGAAACCTGGCCGTAGGCGTCGAGCAGGCGGCCGTGGGTGCGGGCGTCAAGCAGGCCGACGGTCTCGTGCTGGCCATGCACCTCGAGCAGCAGGCCGCCGATCTCCTTGAGGGTGGCGACGCTGGTCGCCTGGTCGTTGACGAAGGCGCGGGACCGGCCGTCGGCCGACAGCTGGCGGCGCAGCACCAGATCCTCGAAGGGGGAGTAGTCGAGGCCCTTTTCCTCGAGCAGGCCCCAGACCGCATGATCCGCGGCCAGGGCGAACATGGCGGTCGCCGCCGCCTGGGCCGCCCCTCGGCGCACCAGGCCGGCGTCGGCGCGCGCGCCAGTGGCCAGCCCCAGGGCGTCGAGGATGATCGACTTGCCGGCCCCGGTCTCGCCGGTCAGAGCGGTCAGGCCGGGCCCGAAATTGAGGTCGAGCTGTTCGATCAGCACGACGTCGCGAATGGTGAGGCCGATCAGCATGCGGTCAGCTTCGTCTCGAATCGAGTTCGTTCAAAGCCCCGCACGTGGCGAAGCAGGCGAAACTCTAGCACGAGAACGAGACGAGAACAAACTTCCTCACCACTGCAGTCCCCAGCGCGTCGGCGGGGTCACCGGCGGCTGCGGCTCAGGCGTCTAGAGCGGCGCGGCGGGCGCCGGGGCGTTGGTGTCAGCCGGCGGGGCGATCGTCTGGCTCTTGTTCTTGCCGGTGCCGGTCATGCGCTGGAGGATGCTGCGCTTGGCGCCGGGAGTCAGCGGGGCGACGGCCGGTTGCAGACCCTTGTCGGTCAGCAGCCTGTAGCCTTCGCCGTACCAGGGATCGTCCCGGAAGTTGTAGCCAAGCATGCTGCCAGTGCGCTGCGCTTCGCCGATCAGGCCGACGGTCAGATAGGCCTCGATCAGGCGGTAGAGGGCTTCCGGCGCGTGGCTGGTGGTCTGGTACTTGTCGATCACCGTGCGGAAGCGGCCGATGGCGGCAATGGTCTGGCCCTCACGCAGGTACCAGCGCCCGACCTCCATCTCCTTGCCGGCCAGCTGGTCGTAGACCATGTCCAGCTTGTACTGGGCGTCGATGGCGTACTCGCTCTTGGGGAAGCGCAGCTGCACGTCACGCAGGGCGACCAGGGCCTGTTCGGTGGCAGCCTGGTCGCGGCCGACGTCGACGATCTGTTCGAAGTAGCAGATGGCCTTCAGGTAGTAGGCGTAGGGCGTCGAGGGGTTGCCCGGGTACAGGTTGATGAACCGGTCGGCGTTCTCGATGGCGTCGGAATAGTTGTTGGCCTGATAGTTGGCGTAGGCCGTCATCAGAATCGCCCGGCGGGACCATTCCGAATAGGGGTGCTGACGCTCCACTTCCTCGAAGTAGGAGATGGCGTCGGCCCAGCGCTTGTTGTCCAGGCGGTCAGCGCCGGTGGCGTAGAGCAGCTCCACCGGACGCTCGATGTAGGCCAGGCGCGGCTTGGGCTTTTGGCCCGCGCAGCCGGTAACGACCAGGGCCCCCGCGACGGCGGCGGCGAAGATGGCCTTACGGCTCCAGGGAAGAGGCAGCACGAACCCTCACAATCGAAATCCAACGCGGGCGCCCCCGCGCCGTTGGAAGAGGTATCTACACCACGCAAGGGCGGGCGCAAATGTGGCGATTTTCACAACAAACGCCCTTGTCCCGCTTGCGGGGAGACGGCGAGCCGGGAAGCGGGTCTGATGAGGGCAGTCCGGAGGGTTCAGGACAGGGGAATCGGGGCAGCGGCGCGTATGGCGCCAGACCGTGTTTCAATCTGAAAAGCTGGCGCTGCCCTCATCCGACCCCTACGGGGCCACCTTCTCCCGACAAGCGGGAGAAGGATTTAGACCGCCTGGGCCAGTTCCTGGGTCCAGGTGCGGACGCGCCAGGCGTCCGGGTTGGCCAGCAGGGCGCGGACGACCAGGTTGTTCAGGCCGTGGCCGGCGTAGAGGCCGTCGAAACGGCCCAGGATCGGCATGCCCAGAACATAGAGGTCACCAACCGCGTCCAGCGCCTTGTGGCGCACGAACTCGTCCGGGCGGCGCAGGCCTTCCGGGTTGAGGATGCGGTCGCCGTCGAGAACAACGGCGTTTTCGATCGAACCGCCGCGCGCCAGACCGATGGCGCGCAGGGCTTCCACTTCGCGCACGAAGCCGAAGGTGCGGCAGTCGGCCAGTTGCTCGCGGAACGACTCTTCGTCGACGACGAGGTCAACGCGCTGGGTGCCGATCGGCGCGGCGTCGAACTTGATCTCGAAGGCGACTTCGAACTGCTCGGACGGGGCCAGGCTGGCGCGCTTGTCGCCCTCGATGACCTCGACGGTGTCCAGCATCTCGATGTAGCGGCGGGCCGCTTCCTGGCGGCGACGGCCGACCCGGTCGAGGATCTCGATGAAGGGCTGCGAGGAACCGTCGAGGATCGGCAGTTCCGGACCGTCAAGTTCGACGACGGCGTTGTCGATGCTGAGCGCGGCCATGGCGGCCATCAGATGTTCGATGGTCGAGACGGTGACGCCGGCGTCGTTGCCGATGACAGTGCCCAGCTGGGTCTTCACAACGGCTTGCGGCGACACGCGCACGGCGTTGTCGCGATCGCGCACATCGGTGCGGACGAAGACGATGCCGGCGTCCGGCGCGGCCGGGCGGATCGAAACGCGGACGTGCTCACCGGTGTGCAGGCCCAGACCCGCGAAGATCGCGGGGCCGCCGACGGTGTGCTGATGGTATGCCGAAACGGACAAGACCGACCCTTGAACTGCTGCTGCGCGATCGAACTGACCGCATCACGCCCCGTCGTCTTTGTAGGCGTCTCTTCGCAATGCAGCAAAGCAAGAGCTGTTTCGAATTGTTACGTGGTTAATAGCTTGAATTTATTGATCTTTCACCGGTCGCGCGAACCCTGGAAATTGGTCAGCAGAGGGCCGTTTTCAAGGCCGGCAGGGTTGCTTGCACGGCCATCGACAGCGGCGTCGGCAGGGCGTCGAGCGCGAACCAGTCCATCCCCTCGTGCTTGTGCGGCTCGAGATTGACCGGCTCGCCGGTGAAGCTTTCGGCCAGATAGGTCGGGGCGACCCAGTGCTCCGGCGTGTCAGACTGTATCTGGTCGGTGACGCAGAGCAGGCGCAGTGAACCCAGGATCAGGCCGGTTTCCTCCGCCACCTCGCGGCGCAGAGCGTCCTCGACCGGCTCGAGGAAGTCGACCTTGCCGCCGGGAATGCTCCAATGGCCCGCCTCGGGATTGCGCAGCCGGCGCAGCAGGAGCAGCTTGCCGTCCCTGACGATACAGGCGCCCACACCCAGTCTCGGTTCTGTCACCCCGCCCCTCCCGCGCGGCGCTTCCTGGGCGCCTGCGTCAGCGTCTTCACAAGCAGGATCGTCACCAGTCCACTGCTCCACTCTTCGTCGGGATACCGGGCGGCTTCGCGATAGCCCCGGCCGGCATAGAAGGCCCGGCTCCTGACATTGAAGGTGTCAGTTTCGAGTCGCGCTGTCGGGAAGCCGGCCAAAGCGATCTCATGCTCCGCCTTGTCCATCAGCCGCCCGCCGATGCCCGTTCGGGCGTGATCCGCCCGGACGTGCAGGGCATTGACGAAGTCCGCTTCCCAGTCGACGAAGCCAACGACCTCGCCATCGCGTTCGACAAGCCAGAATTCGAGGCCGCGCCTGGCGACATAGGCGGCCGGACGGCTCTCGGCCCGGAAAGCCCTGGCCGCCTCCTCCGTGAGGTTCGGCCGCCAGGTGCTTTCAAAGGTGTCGTACAGGATGGCCTCAATAGCCGTACCGTCAGCGGCGACCGCCGGACGCAGGACAACGGTGGCATTGGCATCCATCGAGAAAGCTTAAATCCAGCACGGGCGCGACCGCAAAAGGAAAAGGCCCCGACGAACGCCGGGGCCTCTCCAGTCTTGATCGGTCGCTGGCTAGAGCGGGACCCGATTTGATGGGATCAAATCGGCCGCTCTAGCGTCTTTGTGGTCGCGCGTTTGATCCGATAACCGGTTCCCACCTATCGGAACGCGCTCTAGTTGGCCAGGCGGCGGAGGAACGAGGGGATTTCCAGGTCGTCCCCCTCTTCTTCCTGGTGGACGTCCTCAACCGGCTGCGGGGCCGGACGGGCGCCGCCACCGAAGGCCGCGCGGGCCTGGGGCGGCGGGGCCTGTTCGTAGGCCGCCGGCTGTCGGCGACCGCCGAAGAGGCTCATCCAGCCGGTCTTGCGTTCCTCGCGGGGCTCGAAGTTCGGGTCCATGGCGAAGTCGTCGTCGGCCGGCCGGTCGTCGACCAGGGGATCGACGATCAGGGTGCGCTGCTGCGGCTGGACCACCGCGGCGGTGCGGATCTCGGGCTGCCGGGTCGGTTCGTCGAACAGGCCATAGTCGGGGGCCTGCGGCGCCGGAGCCGGCGCGGGTTCGGCGGCCGGACCGGCGATGGTCACCGGCTCGGGACGAAAGACTTCCGGTTCGGGCGCGACGGCGGCGGGCTGGCCCCAGTACTGCGGAGCAGGCTCGGGCACGGAGGCGACCACGGGCTCGGGACGGGCGACGGGGGCCGGTTCCGGGGGCCGCATGTCGCCGGCGATCAGCGGCTTGGCGCCGGTGTTGCGGGTGCGGCTGGGCTCGATGGCGGCCATCGAGGCGCCGTCCATGCCGGTGGCGACCACCGAGACGCGGATGACGCCTTCCAGCGAGGGATCGAAGGCGGCGCCGAAGATGACGTTGGCGTCGGCATCGACCTGTTCGGTGATGGCGTTGGCGGCCTCGTCGACTTCCAGCAGGGTCATGTCCAGACCGCCGGTGACGTTGACCAGCACGGCCTTGGCGCCCTTGAGCGACACTTCGTCGAGCAGCGGGTTGGCGATGGCGTTCTGGGCGGCCATCAGGGCGCGGTCCTCGCCGGTCGCCTCGCCGGTGCCCATCATCGCCTTGCCCATCTCGGTCATCACCGTGCGGACGTCGGCGAAGTCGAGGTTGATCAGGCCGGGCAGGACCATCAGGTCAGTGATCGAGCGGACGCCCGAGTGCAGGACCTGGTCGGCCATGCCGAAGGCTTCGGCGAAGGTGGTTTTCTCGTTGGCGATCCGGAACAGGTTCTGGTTCGGAATGACGATCAGGGTGTCGACGTAGCGTTGCAGCTCGGCGATGCCGGCGTCGGCCAGACGCATGCGGTGGCGGCCTTCGAAGTGGAAGGGCTTGGTCACCACGCCGACCGTCAGAATGCCGCGCTCACGGGCGCATTTGGCGATGATCGGGGCAGCCCCGGTGCCGGTGCCGCCGCCCATGCCGGCGGTGATGAAGACCATGTGGGCGCCATCGAGATGCTCGCCGATCTCGACGGTGCTCTCTTCGGCGGCGCTCATGCCGACTTCGGGGTGGGCGCCGGCGCCGAGGCCCTGCGTGACCTGCACGCCGAGCTGGATGCGCAGGGCGGTCTTGCTGAAGGCAAGCTGTTGCGCGTCGGTGTTCGCGACAACGAACTCCACGCCCTCGAGGCCGGCCTCGATCATGTTGTTGACGGCATTGCCGCCGGCTCCGCCGACGCCGAAGACCACGATACGCGGCTTCAATTCGGTGGTTTGAGGAGCGTAAAGCTTCATAGTCTTGGACCCCGCGTCCTGGTGAAGTCGTTGGCCTTGGCCATCAGCGACCCACCCGCTGATATGCCTTACGATCCGTTAACTAGACGACCTGCATCGTTAATCGGCAGTTAATTCGATTACCGTGAGTCGGCCCCACGGCCAGCCGTGAACTGAGGATTTTTGTTGCGACATAAGGGCTTGCGCGAATCGCGACGGCGCGTAGCAGCGATCAACAGTTGTGGGTTAAGCCGCGTTTTCGGGGATAGTTGAGTCAGAAGTGAGTCATCTCGACGCAAAACGGCCGCCCGTTAAAGGGCGGCCGATTCACTTGTGGCGATGCTTCACGGCCTAGAGATTATCGCGCAGCCAGCTCAGCGTCTTGACCAGGCCGTTGGCGTTCGGGTCGACGGGGACGCGCGGCTTCTTGATGGTGGCCAGCATCTTCGGCGACACCGCCTCACGCGGGCCGAAAGCGGCGCGGTGCAGGATGCCGGCGGCGGCGCAGAAGGCCGGGCCGGTGACGGCGTCGGCCAGGTGCGGCACCCGGCGCGGACGGCCCAGGCGCACCGGGCGGTCGAACACCCGGACGGCGACTTCGCGGACGCCGGCCAGCTGAGACGCGCCGCCGGTCAGGATGACGCTGGCGCCCGGTTCGATCATGACGCCGGCGTTCTTCAACCGGTCGCGCAGGAGTTCGAGGGTCTCCTCGACGCGAGGGGCGATGATGCCCTTGAGCAGGCTGCGGGGGGCGATCACCGGACCGGCGCCGGGGTCGTCGCCGCGCGGCGGGGCCTCGATCATTTCACGGTCCTCGTTGGCCGAGGCGATGGCGCTGCCGTGCAGGGTCTTGATGCGCTCGGCGCCGGCGCGGCTGGTCGACAGGCCGCGGGCGATATCCTGGGTGACGTGTTCGCCGCCGACGGGGAGGCTGTCGATATGGACGAGGCTGCCGTTGGCGAAGACGGCGGCGCTGGTCGAGCCGCCGCCCATGTCGATGCAGACGCAGCCCAGCTCCATCTCGTCCTCTTCCAGCGCGGCCAGGGCCGAGACGAAGGGGGCGGCGACGACGCCCTCGAACTCGAGGTGGGCGCGCTCGACGCAGTGGCTGAGGGTCTGGAAGGTATTCTCGGCGATGGAGACGACGAGGAGCTCGAGGCCGAGGCTCTTGCCGAACATGGCGCGCGGGTCGCGGACGCCGCGCTGGTTGTCGACCTGCCAGGCGATGGGCAGCAGGTGGATGGGCTTGCGGCCCGGCAGGCGGATCTCCGCCAGGGCGGCGGCGAGCGCGCGCGAGCAGTCGTTGTCGCTGATCGGCCGGGCGCCGAGCGAGACCCGGGCGGACACGCGGCAGGACGCAAGCTGGCCGCCGGCGGTGGCGATGGTGACGCCCTGCACGGCGGCGCCGGCGACGCCCTCGGCCCGCTCGACGGCCAGGGCGATGACTTCGGCGGCGTCGTCCATGCTGGCAATGGCGGCGCCTTTGACGCCGCGCGACTGGACGTAGCCGACACCGGCGGCGGTGAGGGTGCGGTCGGCCTTGCGGACGCCCTCGGGCTTCATCACGAAGCAGGCGACCTTGCTGGCCCCAAGGTCCACGGCGGCCACCAGCGGTTGGCGGCTCAGCGCGGCCTTCAGCGAGTCCTGGGCCTTGCGGCTCTTGGGTTCGTTGCGTTGCGCAGTCTTCAGCACGGGCGGGACACCTTGAACATCATCAGACGCCACCATCGACGGGAGCGGAAACCAGCGCCGTCTGGCGACGGCGGAAGGCGGGGGCGCCGGGCTCGCGCAGATCGATGCGCTCGAGGCCGGCCTCGAGGATCGCATCGCGGCGGTCCAGCAGGTCCAGCTCGATCAGGGCGCTCTCCTCGTCGACGGCCGGGAGCAGAATGATCGAACCGTCCTTGAGGTGAATATCCCAGCGGCGCTCATCGACCCGGACCAGGGCCTCGACGCGGGACTTGAGGCGGGGCCGGCTGGCCACGGATTTCAGGATGTCGGCGGCGACCGTCTCGGCCCCCTGCCCTACCACCAGCGGCAGTTGCGGGAAGGCGGCCGGGTCGGCCTCGGGGATGGTGCGGCCGGTCCCGTCGATGACCAGCAGCCGGCCGTTCTTCTGCCAGACGGCCAGGGCGCCACGCTCCTGGACCTGAACCATCAGGGTGTTGGGGAGCAGCCGGACAACCTTGGCCTTCTGGACCCAGCCAACGTTCTCGACGCCCTGGCGCACCAGGTCGAGGTCGAGGCCGAGGATGGCCTGGCCCTTGGCGGGGGCAAGGACGGCGCGGATGGCTTCCTCGCCGGCCGGGGTTGCGCCCGCGACGTGGATCTCCTGAACCGTGAAGCCGAGGCTGGTGGTCTTGCTGGCCAGCGCCTGGGTGGTCGAATCCGCGAGGTTCTGGCCGCGATGACCTGTCGACAGGGCCACGACCAGGCCGAGCAGCAGGATGCCGCCCGCGGCGCCGACCGCGATCCTGGGGGAAAGACCGACGCCGCGCGCCGCGCGCAGCTTCATGGCCGCCTGCCCCCCTTTGGGAGCAGCGGGCCGGGACTTCGGATTACTGGGGCTTTTGCCCCGAGGGTTGACGATTTTGCGTCCGCCCCCCCGCACCGCCGCGGGCATACGCGTCCTCCACGATCCAGAACACCAGGTCATCAAACGACACACCCTGGTGTGCCGCCTGCTCCGGTGCGAGGGAGGTGGGCGTCATTCCGGGCTGCGTGTTGACCTCCAAGAGAACCAAATCACGCTTAACAGGGTCATAACGAAGATCACTTCTGGTAACTCCGCGACAACCAAGCGCGGCGTGAGCCCGCTCCGCCAGGCGCAAAGCGGCGTCATAATCTTCCTGCGGCATGCGGGCCGGGATCAGGTGCTGGGAGCCGCCCTCGCCGTATTTGGCCTCGAAATCGTAGAAGCCACTGGTCGGAACGATCTCGGTGACCGCCTGGGCCACCCCGTCCATGACCGCCACCGCCAGCTCGAGACCGGCGATGAAGGGCTCGACCATCACGTCTTCGCCATGAGTCCAGGTTTCGACCCCGACCTCCTGCGGCGGACGGTTGGCCCCCTCCATGACGATGAAGACACCGACCGAACTGCCCTCGGCGTTCGGCTTGACCACATAGGGCGGCGGGATGACGTGATCGCGCGCGACATCATGGCGGTTGAACAGGCCGCCGCCGGGCACGGTGACGCCGGCCGCCGCCAGAACGGCCTTGGCCTTGGCCTTGTCCATGGCGAGAGCCGAGGCCAGCACGCCGCAGTGGGTGTAGGGGATGGCCAGGGTTTCCAGGATGCCCTGGACACAGCCGTCCTCGCCCCATTCGCCATGCAGGGCGTTGAAGCAGACGTCGGGCTTCAGCTTGGCCAGGACCTGGGCCAGGTCGCGGCCGGCGTCGACGCGCGTGACTTTCGCGCCCAGCCGCTCGAGGGCATCGGCGCAGGCCTTGCCCGAAACCAGGCTGACCTCACGTTCCGAGGACAGCCCGCCCAGCAGGACGGCGACGTGATGACCGGCAAGCTTGCTCATTTGGCGGCGCCAACGGTGCGCAGGTCGATGTCGCTGTCGGCGATGAGCCACAGGATGGAGACCCAGACCGCGACGTTCTGCTTCAGCTGAACGGGATCGACCTTGTCCAGCGTGTCGTCCGGCGAATGGTGCAGGTCGAAGTAGCGCAGGGCGCTCTGGCTGAGCTGCATCACCGGCACGCCGGCGGCCTGCAGGCCTTCCGTGTCGGCGCCGGCGAAGGCGGCGGGATCGCGGCTGACGATGACCTTGAGCGGGGCCATCAGGGCCGGCAGGTCGGCCAACCGGTGGTCAGCGACAGCGCCCTTGGGCAGGGCGATGCGGTAGATGGCGTCAGCGCCGAGATCGCTCTCGCCGGCGACGACGAAGTTCGCCAGCTTGTCCTTGTGGGTCGCGGCGAAGGCGTCGCTGGAGCCGCCGCGCTCCTCGCTGCCCCACATGACCACACGGATGGTGCGGGCCGGGTGGCGCGGCAGGTCGCCGATCAGCTTGGCGGCGGCGGTGGTGATGCCGATGCCCGAGGCGTCGTCGATGGCGCCGGTGCCAACGTCCCAGCTGTCGAGGTGACCGCCGATGACCAGCACCTCGTCAGGCTTCGACGACCCGACGATATCGCCCGAGATGTTCCAGGCCACGTCCTTCTCGTCGACGCTCGAGGCCATGTTGAGCTTGATCTTCACCGGGCCCTTGGCGGCCAGGCGCTCGAGCAGCTCGGCGTCCGGCACGCCGATGGCGGCGGCGGGGATCCTGGCCACGCCCTCGGCGTAAGAGGTGCCGCCGGTGTGGGGGCTGCGCAGGTCGGAGGTCGAGATCGAGCGGACCAGATAGGCGACGGCGCCGCGCTTCGCAGCTTCCGACGGGCCGGCGCGGCGGGCGATGCCGGCGGCGCCGTAGCCCGAGCCGTCCAGGGTGCGGACCATGGGGGCGGTGACGACGGCGATCTTGCCCATCAGCGAACCTTCCGGAGCGGCCAGCAGGTCGGCATAGGCCGGGAAGACCACGATCTCGGCCTCGATGCCCTTGGCGGGCGTGGGAACCGAGCCGCCCAGACCGATCATGGCGATCGGCCAGTCGTAGGGCGCGACCATGGCGGCCGATTCAGCACCGCGGGTCCAGCTCGGCTTGGCGAATTCCTCGACCTGGATGTTGGTGAAGCCGAGGCGTTCGAAGGTCTTCACCGCCCAGTCCTTGGCCCGCTCCATGCCGGGCGAGCCGACCAGGCGCGGACCGATGTCGGTGGTCAGGGACTCGGTGAGGTCCCACGCCGTGGTGTCTGTCAGGGCCTTGTCGCGCAAGGCGACAGCCGTCTCGTAGGTCGGCTGTCGCTTGGTCTGGGCGAGGGCCGGCGTCTGGGCCGCCGCAGGCAGGGTGCTGGCGAGAAGGGCGAAGCCGGCCGTGAAGGCGAGGAGCTGTTTGCGCATGATCGCCGGGTGCGACAGCCGGCCCTGCAAGTCAAGTGAAGGGTGCGTGCAGCGGGTGACACCGGGGGCTTCTCGAGGGCCGACTGCGGGATGCCGACGGGGTGCTGGTCGCCAAGGCCACGGCGACCTGCCGGGCAGTGGAGAACGGCAGGTTGCCGGGGTGAGGCGCCAGGAACCTCTCCCATAGGGAGAGGTCGGGCCCGCAACGCGGGTCCGGGTGAGGGGTTGCGGTCGTGAAGGCCGATAACCGCCGCACGCCCTCATCCGGCCCTTCGGGCCACCTTCTCCCCACGGGAGAAGGAAACCATCGCTAGGGCCGCCCGATGCGCTTGATTTCCCAATCCAGCTGGACACCCGTCTTCGCTTTGACATCCGCCCGCACGGCCTCACCCAACCCCTCAAGGTCCGCCGCCGTGGCGTCTTCGGCGTTGATCATGAAGTTGCTGTGCAGCTCCGAAAACTTCGCTCCGCCGTGCATCTTCCCCCGCCAGCCCGCCTCATCGACCAGCTTCCAGGAGGAATGGCCCTCGGGGTTCTTGAAGGTGGAGCCGCCGGTCTTCTCGCGGATGGGCTGGGTCGTCTCACGACGGCTGGTGATCTCCGCCATCCGCGCCTTCACGGCCGCCGGATCATCCTTGCGGCCCTGGAAAATGGCCTGGATCCAGATGATGTCGGCCGGGACCTGACTGTGGCGGTAGGTGTAGCCGAAGTCTTCCAGCTGGAAGACCTGCATCTCGCCGCTGCGGTCGTAGCCCCAGGCGCTGACCAGCACGTCCCTGGTCTCCGCCCCATAGCAGCCGGCGTTCATGGTCAGGGCGCCGCCGACCGTGCCGGGGATGCCGGCGTAGAATTCCAGACCGGCCAGACCGGCGTTGGCGGCGGCCCGGGCGACGGCGGCGTCGAGGGCGCCGGCGCCGGCGATGATCTGGTTGTCCTCCTCGTCGATGACGACCTCGGCGAAGTGCTTGCCGGCCAGGCGGACGACCACCCCCGGCACGCCGCCGTCACGGACGATGACATTGGAGCCGACGCCGAGCACCGTCACCGGCGTCTCAGCCGGGAGCTGTTGCAGGAAGTCGGACAGGTCTTCCTCATCGGCCGGCAGGAACAGGGCCTCCGCCGGGCCGCCGACGCGGAACCAGGTGAAGGGCGCCAGGGCTTCATCGCGCAGCAGCTTGCCGCGAACTTCTGGAAAGTCGGTCATTCAGGTGGCCTTACGGGCGGCGGTGTCAGCGTGCCAGAGGATCAGTCGCTCGGCCTCGGCGGGGTCGTAGGTTTCGAACACCGGGGTGCGGCCGGCCTTGTCCCAGAGGAACATCTCGAAACGCAGGGTGGGGGTCTCGATGACATCGAGCCAATAGCCGGGCGCAAAGCCCCTGCCCTTGTTGAGCTGCGGCAGATGCTTGGTGGGAATGCGCCGGCGGCGGCACTCGGCCTCGATGTCGCGGAGGAAGGCGGTGGGGCTCACCCGCGCGCCTCAAGCTGGCCCGGCAGGGCGTAGGCCCAGTTGGTGATGTCGCCGGCCCCGAGGAAGACGACCAGGTCGCCGGATCGGGCTTCTTCGGCGATCATGCCGGGAAGGTCGGCGGGGCTGTTCAGCGGCAGCGCCCGGCGGTGGCCGAAGCGCTTCATCCCCTCGATCAGATGGTCGCGGTCGACGCCTTCGATGGGCTGCTCACCGGCCGTGTAGACGTCGGCGACGATCACGGTGTCGGCGTCGTTGAAGCAGGCGGAAAACTCACTCATCAGGTCGCGCAGGCGGGTAAAGCGGTGCGGCTGAACCACGGCGATGACCCGCCCGCCCGAGGTCATCGAGCGGGCCGCCTTGAGCACCGACGAAATCTCCACCGGGTGGTGGCCATAGTCGTCAACGATGCGGATGCCGTTCACGACCCCCGTGGTGGTGAAGCGCCGCTTGACGCCGCCAAAGCCGGCCAGGCCCTCTTTTATCGAGGCGTCGTCGACACCCAGTTCGCGGGCCACCGTTATGGCGGCCAGGGCGTTGGCGACGTTGTGATCGCCGGCCATCGGCAGAGCCAGGCCTTCCAGCACGCGGCGCTCGCCGTCCAGGGCGGTGAACTGCACGTCGAACTTCGCGCCCTCGGGACCCATGGTCACGTTCAGCGCGCGGACTTCGGCCTGCGGATTGACGCCGTAGGTGATCAGGCGGCGGTTCTCGACCTTGGCGGCCAGGGCCTGGACCTCGGGATGGTCGAGGCAGACGGCGGCGAAGCCGTAGAAGGGGATGTTCTCGACGAAATCCTTGAAGGCTTTGCGGGCGGTGTCGAAGTCGCCGTAGTGGTCGAGGTGTTCCGGGTCGATGTTGGTGACGATGGCGCAGGTCGACTTGAGCTTCAGGAAGGTGCCATCGCTCTCATCGGCCTCGACGACGATCCATTCGCCCTCGCCCACCTTCGCATTGGTGCCATAGGCGTTGATGATGCCGCCGTTGACCACCGTCGGGTCCAGGCCGCCGGCGTCCAGCAGGGCGGCGACCATGGAGGTGGTCGTGGTCTTGCCATGGGTGCCGGCCACGCCGATCGAGAACTGCAGCCGCATCAGCTCGGCCAGCATCTCGGCCCGTCGGACCAGCGGCAGGCGGCGCTCGCGGCCGGCGACCATCTCGGGATTGTCGCCCTTGACGGCGGTCGAATAGACGATGGCCGAGGCGCCCTCGACATGCTCAGGCGCATGGCCGATGAAGATGCGGGCGCCCAGCTGTTCCAGGCGCTCGGTGTTGGCGCTGGGCTTCATGTCGGAGCCCTGCACGGTGTAGCCGATGCGGATCATGATCTCGGCGATGCCGCTCATGCCGATGCCACCGATACCGATGAAGTGGACGGGACCGAGTTCGAACGGGACGGGGCGGCGACGGGCGATCATGGGACGCGGATTAGAGGATTTGGCGCCGTGGGGGAATGGCCTCGCTTTGGTGGCGTTGCTGACGGGCGGTAGCGCGGTAGCGGCGGAGGGGCCGAGGTTGCGGCCGACGCAGCTGGGCGCCTTCGCCATGTTCACCGATCTAGACAGTGTCGAGCGGACCGGTGCGACGGCGAAGTTCCGTGTGCTGCAGGTGACGGAGACGGGGTTCACGGCCGGCGGGGTGGCCTATGTCGGCGGCTGGCGGTGGTTCGAAGTGGACTGCGCAGGCCGAACCGCGCGGGGGCTGGGGTTCGCCAGCGTGCGGGCCGATGGGGTCGAGGGTCCGGTGACGGGCGGCGCCGGCGAGATGGCCAGGATCGCGCCGGGCGGGATCGAGGACGAGGCGGCGAAGGTGGTGTGTGATGGGACGTCGCCGATGGGGGCTGCGGATCTCGAGGGGGTTGATGCGGCGGTGGCCGCTGGCCGACGGTGGATACCGACGGGCGACGTCGACTGATTGAGTCCTTCTCCCGCTTGTCGGGAGAAGGAACGCGTTACGGTCAGCTGTAGGCGGTGCGCTCGACCAGGTCCGCCAGGTCTTCGGCGGCGTCCGGCTTGGCCACCCCGTGCGCGCCGGCAGCCATGTTGGCGAGCCAGGCCGGGTCCTTGAGCAGGGCCTTGAGGGCGCCGGCCAGACTGTCCACCGTCAGTTCCTCTTCGGGGCAGACGGCGGCGGCGTTGGCGTCTTCGAGAAGCCTGGCGTTGAAGCGCTGGTGGTTGTCGGTGGCGATCTTCAGGGGGATGAGGATCGACGGCTTGCCGGCCACGGCCAGTTCGCAGACCGTGCTGGCCCCGGCCCGACCGATGACGAGGTGGGCGGCGCCGAGGCGGCCGGCCATGTCGCGGAAGAACGGCGCGACCTCGGCCTTGACCATGGCGTTGAGGTAGGTCGAGCGGGCGATGTCCATCGACTCCTTGCGGGTCTGCTGCTGGACCTCGAGGCGAAGGCGGGTCTCTTCGGGCAGGCGCAGGATGGCTTCCGGCACCAGCTCGCTGAGCAGGCGCGCGCCCTGGCTGCCGCCGGTGACGAGGATCCTGATCGGCTGGCCATCGACGGGGGCCTCGTAGGGCTTGTCGAACAGGGCGGCGATTTCGGGGCGCACCGGGTTGCCGACGACGCGGGCGCGGGCCTTCACCTTCGGCGTCGCCTTTTCCAGGGTCGGGAAGGCGCAGGCGACCTCGGTGACCCGGGGGGCCAGGAAGCGGTTGACGCGGCCGAGCACGGCGTTCTGTTCGTGGATGACGGTCGGGCGTTTCTGGCCGAGCGCCGCCAGCACGCTGGGCAGGCTGGGATAGCCGCCGAAGCCGACAACGACGGCCGGGTCCATGCGCTTGAAGGCGGCGCCGGCCTGCATGACGCCCTGCAGCACCGCGAAGCCGGCCTTGATCATGCCGATCGGGTCACTGGACCTGGCGGTGGCGGCCGACAGGGTCAGGCGCAGATCAGCCGGGAACTTGTCGGCGTACAGGGCCCCGCGCTCGTCCGTGGCCAGCACGATGCGCCAGCCACGACGGGTAAGGGCTTCAGCGAGCGCCTGGGCGGGGAACATATGGCCCCCGGTGCCTCCAGCGGCGATGACGGCCAGACGGGCGGCCATGGCGGGACCTTTCTAACGGACTCGGCGTGGCCGGGCTTTTGGCATGGATGGGGCCAGAGGGCTACGGGGCGAAGGCGCCGACGCGGTTGCTCTCCGGCTCGAAGGCGCCCGGCCGCTTGCGGGTCAGGCTGAGGGCCATGCCCATGGTCAGGCCCATGGCCAGCATGGAGGAGCCGCCATAGCTGATGAAGGGCAGGGTCATGCCCTTGGTCGGGGCGAGGTTCAGGTTGACCGCCATGTTGATGATCGCCTGCTGGCCGACCAGCACGAACAGGGCGGCGGCGGCGATCTGCTCGAAGCTGTCCTGCAGCCGCATGGCCTTGTAGAGGCCGCGCACCATCAGGAAGGCGAAGACACCGATCAGGGCCAGGGAAAATACCAGACCGTATTCCTCGGCGGCGACCGAATAGATGAAGTCGGTCTGCAGGTCGGGCACGCCCTGTTTCATCACGCCTTCGCCCGGGCCGCGCCCGAACAGACCGCCGTTGGCGATGGCCTGGGCGGCCTTGTCGACCTGGTGGGTGTCGGCGCCCTCGGGGCTGAGGAAGCGGTCGACGCGGCTGCGGGCGTGGGGAAGCAGAACGTAGATCAGGCCGAGCCCCCCGGCCGCCGCGCCGCCCATGATCGGGATCCAGCTGATCGGCACCCCGGCCATCCAGAAGGCGGCTCCGAAGGCGATGGTGATCAGGATGGTCTGGCCGACGTCAGGCTGGATGATCAGCAGCACCACAGCGATGAAGTAGAGGGCGAAGGCGATGGAGACGCCCGGCACCCCCTGCCCTTTCTGCCCCTCCGAGAACATCCAGGCGACCAGGACGATGAGGGCCGGCTTGAGGAATTCGGACGGCTGCAGGGTGAAGCCGGCGAAGGTCACCCAGCGGGTGGCGCCCTTGGCCTCGTGGCCCAGGAAGGGCAAGGCGGCCATGCAGAGGATGGCCCCGATGTAGATGAAGAAGGCCGCCCGCTTCACGCCCTTCGGCGAGAGGATGGAGATGGCCAGCACCAGGCCGCAGGCGCCGAGACCGAAGATGGCCTGGCGGATGGCGAAGTGAAGCGGATCGTCCAGCCGCAGGCGAATGGCGGCGGCCGGGCTGGAGGTGAAGCTGAGCAGCACCCCGATGGCGATGAGGATGCCCGTCGCGGCCAGCAGAGCGTGATCGACCGTCCACCACCAATTGGCCAGGGCCCCGCGGTTGGCGCGGCTGATCAGGTGCTGGTTGTTGTTGCTCGGGAACTCGGCGGTGGTCATGCGCGGGCCTCGCGGGCGGCGGGCTGACTCAAGGCCTGGACAGCGGCGCGGAACGCCTCGCCCCTGGCCTCGAAGTCGGCGTACTGGTCGAAGGAGGCGGTGGCCGGCGAGAGGAGAACGATGGCCTCGTCCTCGCCGTCCCTGGCGTCGGCATAGGCCGCGGCGACCGCCGCCTCCATGTTGCCGCAGCGGACGACCCTGGCCCTGCCCTCGAGGGTGGCCGCGAAGGCCTCTTCAGCCTCGCCGATCAGGTAGGCCGTCTCGACGCGGGGGAAGAGGTCGGCGAGGGCATCGATGCCTCCGTCCTTGGCCCGGCCGCCGGCGATCCAGAAGACCTTGGGGTAGCTGGACAGGGCCTGGCGGGCGGCGTCGGCGTTGGTGGCCTTGCTGTCGTTGACGAAGCGCACGCGGCCGAGCTTGCTGACCGTCTCCATCCGGTGCGCCAGGCCCGGGAAGGTCATCAGGCCGTTCGAGGCGTCTTCGCTGCTCAGGCCCAGCGCCAGGCAGGCGGCGTAGGCCGCCGCGGCGTTCTGCCAGTTGTGCTTGCCGGGCAGCGAGCGGGCCATCGTCAGGTCGGCGACTTCCACCGTGCGCTCGCCGGTGGCGTCGTAGAGCACGCCGGAGAGCACATAGACCCCCCGGCCCATGGCCTTGCCGGCGCTGATCGGACGGATCGTGCGGCGGTTGGCGGCGGTGATCTCGGTGCAGATGCGCTGGCACCAGGGATCATCGACGCCGATGACGGCGGTGTCGCCCTTGCCCTGGTTCAACAGGATCCGCTTCTTGGCGGCGACATAGCCTTCCATGCCGCCGTGGCGGTCGAGATGGTCGGGCGACAGGTTCAGGAAGACCGAGGCGTCGGCCTTGAGGCTGCTGGTCAGGTCGAGCTGGTAGCTGGAGAGTTCGAGGACGTAGACGGCGCCGCCGTGCATGTCCGGCAGGCCCAGGACGCCGAAGCCGATGTTGCCGCCGATGCGGGCGTCGCGACCGGCGCTGCGCAGCATGTGGCCGATCAGGGCGGTGGTCGTCGACTTGCCGTTGGTGCCGGTGATGGCGACGATCTTGGGCCGCTTGTGGGCCGGCGCGGCGTTGACCGCCCGGGCGAAGAGTTCGACATCGCCCAGCACCTCGACGCCGTTCGCCTGGGCCCTGGTCACGGTCCAGTGCGGCGCGGGGTGGGTCAGGGGCACGCCCGGCGACAGCATCAGGGCCGCGAATTCGCTCCAATCGGCATTTTCGAGATCGACCAGCGGCAGGCCCTCGGCCTCGGCGGCTTCGCGGCCTTTGGGGTTCTCGTCCCACAGCGCGACCCTGGCCCCGCCGGCGATCAGGGCGCGCGCCGCCGACAGCCCGGTCCGGCCCAGGCCGAACACGGCGACGGTGCGCCCTTCAAAACCGGGAACCGGGATCATGCGCTTGGCCTCTCCCTACCTGAGCTTGAGTGTTGCGAGGCCGATGAAGGCCAGGATGATGGCGACGATCCAGAAGCGGATGACGACGGTGCTTTCCGCCCAGCCCAGCTTCTCGAAGTGGTGGTGGATGGGGGCCATCAGGAAGATGCGCTTGCCGGTCCGCTTGAAGTAGAAGACCTGGATCATCACCGAGAGGGCCTCGACGACGAACAGGCCGCCGATGATGCCCAGCACGATTTCATGCTTGGCGGCCACGGCCACGGCGCTGATCGAGCCGCCGAGGGCCAGGGAGCCGGTGTCGCCCATGAAGATCTTGGCCGGCGGGGCGTTGTACCAGAGGAAGCCCATGCCGCCGCCGATGATGCTCATGCAGAAGACGGCCAGTTCGCCGGAACCCGGCACCCACGGCACCTGCAGGTAGCCGGCGAAGACGGCGTTGCCGACCAGATAGGCGATGATGCCGAAGGCGGCGGCGGCGATCATCACCGGCACGATGGCGAGGCCGTCCAGGCCGTCGGTCAGGTTCACGGCGTTGGAGGCGCCGACGATGATGAAGGCGCCGAAGGCCAGGTAGAACCAGCCGAGATCGATGATCAGGTTCTTGAACACCGGGAAGGCCACCGAGGTGGTCAGGTGCGGCGCCTCGTTGGGGGTCTGGCCATAGAGGATGAGGACCAGCACGGCGACGAGGGCGACCGCCGCCTGGATGACGATCTTCATCGTCCCGGAAACGCCGGCGGTCGTCTGCTTGGTCACCTTTCGGTAGTCGTCGAGGAAGCCCAGCAGGCCGTAGGCGGCGGTGACGAAGATGACCACCCAGACCTTGACGCTGGACAGGTCGGCCCACAGCAGGGTGCCGACCATCATCCCGGCCAGGATCATGAAGCCGCCCATGGTCGGGGTGCCGGCCTTTTCCAGGACATGGCGCTCGGGTCCGTCGGTACGGATCGGCTGGCCCTTGCCCTGCTTGGTCTTCATCCAGCGGATAAAGCGGCTGCCCATGGCCACGGCGACGACGAAGGCCGTCAGCCAGGCCATGCCGGCCCGGAAGGTCTGGTACTGGAAGAGGTTGAGCAGAGGGAAGGAAATCTGCTCGGCCGTCAGCCACGCATACAGCAGATAGAGCATCAGGCCCCCTCCCCGGTTTCGCCCAATGCGGCCAGGGCGGCGGCGATGACGCCGGCGCGCGAGCCGTTGGAGCCTTTGACCATCACCACATCGCCCGGCTCCAGGGCCTGTGCGATCAGCGGCGCAAGCTCGGCCGCTGTTTCCGCGTAGCCGCCCCGGCGAGTCGCCGGAAGGGCCTCCCACAGCGATTTCATCAGCGGCCCGGCAACGAAGACCAGGTCGATGGACGCGTCTTCGACAGGCCCTGCAAGGGATGCGTGCATGGCCGGGCCCTCGGGGCCGAGCTCCAGCATGTCGGTGAGCGCGACGATGCGCCGCCCCTGCACCTTGCGGGCGCCGAGGGTGCGGAAGCCGGCGATCATCGAGATGGGGTTGGCGTTGTAGGACTCGTCGATCAGGGTGAAGGGCGCGCCGGGGTTGGCGACCACCCTCTCGGCCCCACGACCGGCCAGCGGCTCGAAGGCGGCCAGGGCGGCGAGCGCCGTGGGACGGTCGACGTCCATCGCTTCCAGTATCAGCAGGGTGCAGAGGCTGTTGAGGCCCCAGTGGTGGCCGGTCTGCAGAAGCTCGTAGCGCAGGGTCTGGCCATGCAGGACGGCCGAGACGGTGGCGCGGGCCCCGTCGACGTCGAAGCCGGTCAGGCGGGCGTCGCAGCCTTCGCCGGCGCCGAAGGACAGCACCCTGGCGCCGGCGGCGCGGGCTCTGTCGGCGAGGAGGTCGAACCACCTGTTGTCCGCATTGAGGACAGCGATACCGCCCGGCTCGATGCCGTCGAAGATTTCGGCCTTGGCGTGGGCCACGCCGGTTTCGCCGTCAGGGAAGTTCTCGATGTGAACCGGGCCGACGGTGGTGATGGCGACGGCGTGCGGGCGGACGAACTTCGACAGCGGGGTGATCTCATCGGCGTGGTTCATGCCGATCTCGAAGACGGCGCGCTGCGTCGCCTTCGGCATCCGGGCAAGCGTCAGGGGCACGCCGATGTGGTTGTTGTAGCTCTTCACCGAATTGTGGCTCGGGCCGGCGAGGGCAAGGCCGGCGGCGATGGCCTGGGTGACGCTGGTCTTGCCGACCGAGCCGGTGACGGCGCAGCGGCGGGCGCTGGAGCGATCGCGGGCGGCGATGCCGAGCAATTCCAGCGCCTTGAGGGTGTCGGCGACCTGGACCGACGGGCCGTCGACGGGCTTCGACGCCAGGATGCCGGCGGCGCCGTCGATGAGCGCCTTGGCGGCGAACTCGTGTCCATCACGGACGCCGGCCAGGGCGACGAAGAGGTCGCCGGCATCGATCGAGCGGCTGTCGATGGAGACGCCATTCACGGCGAAGTCGGCAGTGGCGGTTCCGCCCGTCGCGGCGGCGATCTCGGCGGCGGTCCAGAGGCTCATCGGTTGAGCTCCCCGACACCTTGCTTGAGCGCCGCGGCCGTCTCGGCGACATCGTCGAAGGGGTGATTGACGCCGGCCACCAGCTGGCCCTGCTCATGGCCCTTGCCGGCAATGGCCAGGACGTCGCCGTCTTCGAGGAGGGCGGCGCCGGCGCGGATGGCTTCACGGCGGTCGCCGATCTCGCGCGCGCCGGGGGCGGCGGCGAGGATGGCGGCGCGGATGCTGGCCGGATCTTCGGAGCGGGGGTTGTCGTCGGTGACGATGGCGATGTCCGCCAGGCGGGCCGCGATCTCGCCCATTATAGGTCTCTTGCCGGCGTCGCGGTCGCCGCCGGCCCCGAAGACGGCGATCAGCTTGCCGCGGACGTGCGGGCGCAGGGCCTTGAGCAGGGTTTCGAGGCCGTCCGGGGTGTGGGCGTAGTCGACATAGGCCTCGCCGCCGCGCGGTCCCGTGCCGACCCGCTGCATGCGGCCAGGGGCGCCGTCGAGCTGCTCAAGGGCGGCGAAGACGGCGGCAGCATCCTCGCCGGCGGCGATGCAGAGACCGGCCGCGACCAGCGCGTTGTCAGCCTGGAAGCCCCCGGCCAGCGGCAGGCGGACGATGTGGCGGGCGCCCTTGTGCTCGATGGTCAGGGTCTGGCCGTCGGGGGTGAGAACCCGCTCGAGGAGCTTGATCCCCTCCCCGGCTTCACCGGTCGAGATCAGGGTGTGGCCATGGGTGACGGCGGCGGCCGCGAAGGCGGCGTACTGATCGCTGTCGGCGTTGAGCACGGCGATGGACCCGGTGGGCAGGAGGGTGTCGAACAGGCGCAGCTTGGCGGCCCGGTAGGCGCCCATGGTGCCGTGATAGTCGAGGTGATCCTGCGTGAAATTGGTGAAGCCGGCGGCGGTCAACCTGACGCCGTCGAGGCGGCGCTGGTCGATACCGTGGGATGAGGCTTCGAGCGCGACGTGGGTGACGCCCATGTCCGCCATCTTGGCCATCAGTTCGGCGACGTCGGCGGCGTCCGGTGTCGTGAGACCGGGCGGGGTGAGGATGACGTCCTCCCTGCCCGGCGCGGAGACGACGACGCCAAGCGTGCCCATGCTTCCAGCCGTGCGGCCGAGGGTGGCGAACGTCTGACGGCAGAAGGCGGCGATGGAGGTCTTGCCGTTGGTGCCGGTGATGGCGACGCAGGTGGCCGGCTGGCGACCCCAGAAGTTGGCGGCGGCGAGGCCGTAGGCGCGGCGGATGTCCCTGGCGTGGACGACCGGCACGGGCAGGTCGGTGACATCCTCCGGAGCGAGCACGGCGGCAGCGCCGGCCTCAAGCGCCTTGGCGATGAAGGCGCGGCCGTCGGCCTGGCTGCCCGGCAGGGCGGCGAAGAGGAAACCTGGCTTCACCTTGCGGCTGTCGGCGGTGACGCCGGTGATGGCGACGTCGCTGGCGACCGCCTGGCCAACGATGGCGCTGAGCAACGTCACAGGTTCGGCCTCCCATGGACGGCGGCGATATCAAACTGCGGCCGCTGCATCTGGCGCGACACGCCGAGGAAGCGGGCGCTGCGGTCGATCAGGCGACCGGCGGCCGGCGCGGCGACCAGGCCGCCGGTGCGGGCCCCGCCGGTCGGCTCGTCGAGCAGGATGAGGACGAAGTAGCGCGGCGCTTCCAGCGGCCCGTCCGTCGGGAAGACGGCGGCGAAGGAGGCGACCTGCTTGGTCGTGCTGTAGGCGCGGATGGTCGGATCGTATTTCTCGCCGGTGCCGGTCTTGCCGCCGACCGACAGGCCGAGCGCATCGGCCCGCCGACCGGTGCCGCCAACCACGTTGCCACGCATGATGCGAAGCATGGCGCGGCTGGTGTCTTCCGAGAAAACGCGTTGGCCTTCCGGCCTGTAGCCCTGCGGCTTCTTGAGGATGGTGACCGGTACGAAAGTTCCGCCGTTCAGCAGGGCGCCCATGGCCTGGGCCATCGCCAGCGGGGTGACGTTGATGCCGTGCCCGAAGGACACGCTGGCCAGGGCGTCGTCGTTCCAGACCTTCGGAACCAGCGGGGTGGCGGTCTCGAACAGTTCAAGCTTGGGTCGGCGGGTCAGGCCGAGGGCGTCGTAATAGTGCTTGAGCCGGTCAACGCCGATGCCCAGCGCCAGCTTGGCGGTGCCGATGTTGGAGCTGTGGTTGAACACCTCGCCGAGGGTCAGGATGCGGTTGGTGCCATGGAAGTCGTGGATGGTGCGATAGCCCATCTTCAGCGGCGTGCGGGCGTCGAAGGTGGAGTCCATCGAGGCCACGCCGGTGTCGAGGCCGGCGGCGACCGTGAAGGTCTTGAAGGTCGAGCCCATCTCGTAGAGCTGGGCCGAAGCGCGGTTCTTGCGCTCGGTCTCGCTGAACTTGCCGAACTTGTTGGGGTCGAATTCCGGCAGCGAGGCCATGGCGATGACTTCGCCGGTGTGGACGTTGGTGACGATGCCGACGGCGTTGTTCGGATGGAATTCCTCGACGGCGGCAGCCAGTTCCTCTTCCAGGGCGGCCTGGACGCGAACATCGATTGAGAGGGCGACCGGCTCGCCGCTGACGTAGCCGGTCCGCATTTCGTTCATCAGGCCACGCTCGGCGCCCTGCAGGCCCTGGCCGCCGGGATCGGAGAAGCCGACCAGGTGGGCGGCCAGCGGGCCCATCGGATAGACCCGGCGCGGGCTTTCCTCGAAGTTGACGCCGGGCAGGCCGAGATCGTGAATGCTCGCGCGGACCTCGGGGGTCAGGCCCTCGACGAGGACCCGGCGCTTGCCCTTGTTCATGACGTCGTTGAACTTCGACGGCTTCAGGCCCGGCACGCGGGCCAGCAGTTCCTTGCGCGTCTCGCGACGGTTCCAGACATCGGCCGGGTCGAGGAACAGGCTGTAGTGTGTGAGGTTGGCGGCCAGCAGCTGGCCGTTGCGGTCGACGAGGTCGGCCTTGGCGCTGAGCGGCAGGGAGGCGATCGAGCCCTTCTTGCCGCTATCGCTGAAGACCGCGGCGAAGATGGCTCCGCCACCGATCAGGCCGAACAGAACCGCGAAAAAGGCCAGCACCACCAGGATGCGGACCCGCGCGTCGTCTTCCGGGCGGCCCGAGGCCTTGGCCCGCTCGAAGGCGTGCTCGATGCGCCAGAGCCAATCAATGGCCCAGCGGACGGGGCGCGGGTAGCGATGGGGAGTCAGGCCGTCCAGGCTCATTGACCGGCCTCCGCTGGATTGGGCGCGGCGGCCTGCACGCCGACTTCAGCGGCGACCGGGGCCGGCGCGGGCGCGTCGATGCCGGGCACTTCCTCAGGCTGAACGTCCGGAGCCACCGGCGTGGCGATTGGGGTCGGCGGGGCGTAGCCGGCGGCGATGGCCGGCAGGCTGTTGATATCGCCCTCGCGGGTCGCGGCCAGCGGCCCCATGCCGAGCAGCGCCTTCGACAGGCGCTGCAGGCGCTCGGGCTGTTCAAGGTGGGCGACCTCGGCCTTGAGCAGCCGGATGCGCTTGTTCTCCTCGCCGATCGACCGTTCGGTGCGGGCGATGTCGCGCACCTCACGGCCGGCGTAGGCCTTGGCCAGCAGCACCGTCACGGCCGTGGCCGCGAACATCGCGCAGAACACGACGTTGATGGTGCGAAAGCCGCGGGTGCGGTGATCGAGCAGGCTCATGCGGCGCTCCACACTGGGGCGGCGGTGCGGACCGCGGCCCGCAACTTGGCGGACCGGGACCGGGGATTGACGGCGGACTCGGCATCGGACGCCTGCCTGGCGCCGTTGTGGATCAGCTCGAAGGAGGCCGGGGCGCCGGCCGCCACAGGCGGCGCGTGGCGCGAGCCGCCCGGAGTCTTGCCGGCCCGTTCCGAGAGGAAGGCCTTCACAATGCGGTCTTCCAGCGAATGGAAGGTGACGACAGCGAGGCGGCCACCGACCTTCAGCACGCGCTCGGCGGCCAGCAGGCCGGCTTCGAGTTCGCTGAGCTCTTCGTTGACCGCGATGCGCAGGGCCTGGAACGACTTGGTGGCCGGATGGGTCTTGGCGCCGCGCCGGCCGCCCAGCGCCTTTTCGATGACCTCGGCCAGGTCGAGGGTGCGGGTGAAGGGGGTCTCTTCACGGCGGCGCAGGATGAAGCTGGCGACCCGGCGGCTCTCACGCTCCTCGCCATAGACGTAGAAGATGCGGGCCAGCTCGGCGTGTTCGAGCGTGTTGACGAGATCCGCGGCGGTCGGGCCGTCAGCCCCCATGCGCATATCGAGCGGGCCGTCGCGCATGAAGGAGAAGCCGCGGTCGGCTTCGTCCAGCTGCATGGAGGAGACGCCAAGGTCGAGCGCGACGCCGTCGACACTGCCTTCGCCCAGCCTGTCGAGCATGGCCGAGAAGCGGTCGTCGATCAGGCGGAAGCGGCCAGTGGCCTCGAGCGGGGCGGCGAACTTGCGGGCGCTGGGATCGCGGTCGAAAGCGACGACAGAGGCGCCGGTATCGAGGATGGCCTTGCTGTAGCCGCCCGCCCCGAAGGTGCCGTCGATGATGGTCTCGCCGGGCTGGGCGCGCAGGGCGGCCAGCACCTCGGGCAACATGACCGAGATGTGGGGCTGTTCCGAACTGCTCATTACGGCTGCCCCAGCTTCTGCGCACGCTGGGCGGCGCGCAGGGCGGCCAGACCCTCGCGGGCCCCTTCGCGGGCCGCCGAGCGGCGGGCCTGGAAGGCGTCGCGCGGCCAGATCTGGAAGCGTTCGCCCAGACCCACAAGCACAACCCAGTCGGTCAGCCCGAACTGGTCGCAGAGCTGCGGCGGCAGGGTGATGCGCCCGGCGTCGTCGAAGCTCATCTTCGCCAGACCGCCATTGATGGACAGCTCCAGGTCGGAGCGCAGCGGATCGCCGAAGGGCAGCTCGTCGATCACCGCCTGGTAACGGTCGAACAGGCTTTTGCCGCCACCCTCGATGCAGTCGAACTCGATGGAGGGAAAGCAGAAGACGCCGTCGAAGAGCCCTGCGAGCGCGGCGCGGAATTCCATCGGCACCACCAGGCGCCGTTTCGCATCCAGCTGTTTCTCGAATGTCGAGAAGAACACCGCGTCCCTGCCCTTCGGAATAACCCGCCCGTCGGCCGCTGAAGCACCCCGCGCCGAGTGTGTTTGGGTTAACATGGGACGAATTGGGCGGCAATGGGACGGAATGCCTCAAAGCTGGATTCAGTGTGGATTCAACGGAAGTTTTCCGTGGTTTGGTTAATGAAACTGAACGATTCACAGAACATACATGGAACGCGTTAAGTATTGCGGGGATAACGGGTGAAGGTTTTGGGCGTCGTGACACGCGCCCCCTTGCTACCGTCATCCTAGGGCTTGTCCCTAGGATCCCGCCGTCCGCTATCTCTCACGGTGGGGTGGAGGCGCGGCCGCGCCTCCAAGGCAGGGGTTCGCGGCGGCCGAACCCGGGATCCTAGGGACAATCCCTAGGATGACGGTAGCGGGGCGGGGTGGCGGCGGCCCCGGGGCCTGCCCGTCAAGAGACGGGCGGATCAGATGGCCTGTAAGCCGGGTTCTGTCCCGGCCGCGAACGGCCGGTGACGATCATTCCTCTGGACCGCCCCTCGCGGGACGGTTCTCGCGACCAACCCGGACGCCTCGGGCCGGTGACGGCCCTGCCTGAAGTATCGACCCGAGGGTCGACTTATCAGGCGCGGAATCCCTATTCGGTCTTGCTCCAGGCGGGGCTTGCCGTGCCAGGACTGTTACCAGCCCCGCGGTGGGCTCTTACCCCACCCTTTCACCCTCACCTCCCCGGAGGGAGGCAGTTTGCTCTCTGTGGCGCTATCCCTGGGGTCGCCCCCGGCGGGCGTTACCCGCCGCCTTGTCACCGTGGAGCCCGGACTTTCCTCGACGCTTGCGCGCCGCGATCGCCCGGCCATCTGATCCGGGCGGAGGAATGGGCGTGGTTGGCCTTTGGGTCAAGCCTCGTCGGCGGAGACGCCGCGCGCCTGGAGCTGGGCCTTCAGTTTACGGACGTCCGGGGCCATCAGGAAACCGAACGACACCGCACCGTCCTTGGTGTGGACGGCATGGTGGAAGCGGTGAGCCTGGATGAGGCGCTTCCAATAGGCGCTCCTGGCCTTGGGCATCGGGAAGCGGCGGTGGACGAGCCCGTCGTGAAACAGGAAATAGATGGCCCCATAGGTGGTGATGCCGCAGCCCACCGGCAGGAGCCAGGGAATGCCGTGAACACCCAGGTAGATGGCGACGATGGCCGGGGCGGCGAAGACCACGGCATAGAGGTCGTTGAGCTCGAAATTGCCGAGACGCGGCTCATGGTGGGATTTGTGCCAGACCCAGCCCCAGCCGTGCATCACATAACGATGCATGACCCAGGCGAAGCCTTCCATGAAGACCACGGCGCCCAGGTAGAGGGCCACAAAACTCAGAACTTGCAGGATCATCGTCGCACCCGGCGGGCCATAACATGGGCCAGCAGCAGGCCCGCCAGACCTGTGCCAACCAGCACCCCCCAGGCAGGATACAGGGAAGTCCACTCGGCGTCTCGCCAAAGCAGCGCCTGATAGGCGTCGATGGCCCAGGCGTGGGGCGTGAAGAAGCCCAGGGTCTGCAGCCACGGCGGCATCAGGAATCGGGGAACCATGGAGCCGCCGACCGCGGCCAGGATCAGGATCAGGAAGGTCGAGACCAGCTGGGCCTGGTCGCGACTGCGGGTCAGGGAGACAATGCCGAGCGCAAGGCCGGCGGCGCAGACCCCGACACAGACGCTGGTCGCCAGCCAGGGGCCGAGGTGGGTGCGGACCTGGGTGTCATAAAGGATCTGGGCGACCAGGAAGATGGCGCAGGCCTGCAGCACCGTCTGCAGGACGATGAACAGGAACTTGCCGTTCAGGGCGGGAACCATGCCGGCGGCCCCGGCCAGGATGCGGTCGGCGACGCCGGCGCGGCGCTCCTCGATCAGGGTCATGGCGGCGGTCACGGCCGAGAACAGGGCGAAGAGGATGGTCACGGCGCCCGCGTAGTAGGTGATGGCGCCGCGGCTCTTGCCGGCTCCGGAGATGGCCTCCGTGGCGAACAGATCCTGGGCGGCGGGAACGGCGCGGCCGGCCGTGGCATCTGCCCGGACCATGTCGACGATGGCGTTGGCCTGGGACCGCTGGCCGGCGGACAGCGGGGCGTAGACCGGCTCGACCATGCCGAGGGTCTTCTTGAGCATGATATCCGGCAGGCGCTCGCTCAGGGCCGCCTGGATCCGCCCTTGAGTCATCGGCGCGGCCATGGCCCGGGTGGTGTCGGTGATGATCAGGAAGGGGGTGCCCTCCCCGGCCGGGTCGGACAGAATGATCAGCCCGGCGTCGGCCTTGCCTGCCCGGACCTGGCGGCGGACGGTCTTGGCGGTGTTGGGATCGGCGGTCAGGGCGCGCAGGTGACCGTCCTGCAGCAGGGCCTCGACCAGCCGGCCCGAGGCGGGGGTCTTGGCCTGGTCGGCGATCACCAGCTTGAGCTTGATGTTCTCGCCGGTCGAGCCGGCAAACACCGTGGCGAAGATCACGAAGACCAGCGGCGGCAAGAGGAACGTCATGGCCAGGGCGCCGCGGTCGCGCAGCAGCCGAAGCAGCATCACCCGGAACATCGCGAACATCATGCGGCGTCTTGCCAGTCTGCGACGAGGGTGAAGAGGTTGTGCAAGGACGGCTGGCGCACCCGGATTTCCCGCGGCCTGACGCCGGCCATGCGCAGGTTGCCGTCCAGCCGGCCGGCCGTGGCGTAGCCGCCGGCGTCCAGCATGGTCCAGAGGTTGGTCTTGCCCCGCCGCTCGAGGCCGGCCGCGGTCAGGATGATCTCGTCGTTGCTGTCGGGGTCCTCGTCGAGCTGGACCAGGATTTCCAGCTCCTCGCCGAACGCCTGGGTGATGAGGTGACGGGGCGAGCCCTCCATGACCTTCCGGCCTTCGCGGAGGAAGCCGACCCGGTCGGCGAGGTCACCGGCCTGGTCGAGGTCGTGGGTGATCATCAGAATGGCGGCGCCGGTGTCGCGCAGATCGCGGATGACGCCGTCGAGGGCCTCGCGCGCCTCGGGGTCAACACCGACCATCGGCTCGTCGAGGACCAGCAGGCGAGGGCTGTGGAGGATGGCGCAGGCGATGTTCACCCGCCGGCGGTAGCCGCCGGAGAGACGGCCGATCGGCTCGTTTTCATGCTCATCAATGCGACAGAGATGGATGGCGCGGGCCACGGCGTCGCGCAGGGCGCCGCCCTTGACCCCGGCCAGGCGACCGAAGGTCTGGAGGTTCTCGCGCACAGTCATGTGGTTGTAGAGGGCGATGTCCTGCGGCACGAGGCCGAGCGCCGCCCGGCAGACCGGCGTGGACCAGGGATTCTGGCCCTCAAGCGCAATGTCGCCCTTGGTGAGCCTCATGCGACCACAGATGGCGTGGAGCAGCGTCGTCTTGCCGGCCCCGTTGGGACCGAGCAGGGCGTAGATTTCGCCGGGCCTGAGGGTCAGATCGACGCCGCGCAGGATCTTTCGACGCCCATAGCTGAGCTCGGCGCCCCAGACATTGAGGATGGGCCGGCTGTCGGTCACGCGGCAACCTTGCGGGGGCCGAACAGCGCCGCGGCGTAGCGCCAGGCGTGGTCACCGCAACGGGCCTCGGAGAGGGCGTCGCGGGCGGCGTCGAGGTAGCCCTGCATCGCCTCACGGGCCCCCGCGATGCCGAGACTGGTGACCAGGGTCGGCATGCCGGCGTCCTTGCCGAGGTCCTTGCCCTCGGAGGCCGTGCCCTCGGCGTCGAGGATGTCGTCGCGGATCTGGAAGGCGAGGCCGAGGCGGCGGGCGAACTCGCCGATGGCGGCCAGCCGGGTCCCGTCGGCGCCCGCGATCAACGCGCCGGCCTGGGCCGGGGCGACCAGCAGCACGCCGGTCTTCTGATGATTGAGCAGGTCAATCTCGTCGTTGCTCAGGGCCTTGCCACGACGATCGAGGTCACGGGCCTGGCCGGCGACAAGGCCGCGGAAGCCGACGCATTCGGAGAGGCGGGTCACCAGCTCGACCTTGACCCCGTCGGTAAGGCCGGCGTCGTCGGCGATCACCCCGTAGGCGCGATTGAGCAGGGCGACGGCGGCGAGGATGGCGCTGGCCTCATCAAAGGCCTTGTGGGTCGTGGCGACGCCCCGGCGCAGGCTGGCGTCGTCCATCGACGGCAGGTCGTCGAGGATGAGGGAGGCGGTATGGACCATCTCGAACGCGCAGGCGGCATCGAGGGCGGCGCCGTCGGGCGCGCCGAAGTCGCGAGCTGTCAGGATGGCCAGCATGGGGCGAAAGCGCTTGCCGGACGCGAGAAGGGCATAGCGGGCCGCTCCGGTCAGGCCGATCGGGCTCTGGCCCTCGGCCGGCAGCAATTGAGCCAGGCGCCGGTCGACGAGCCCGCGGGTCTGCTCAAGCCCATTGAAGAAGGCCGCATCGTCCATCCGCTGGCTCAAGCCCCGTCTCGCCCCCGAAGCAGGCGGGGTGAGTTTTGAACGTCGGCTTGGAGAGCGTCAACGACGTTGCGTGCTTCGACACGCGGCCTGCGGCCGCTGCTCAGCCTGACTGACCTTTTGAGACCCTACCCTGCAAGTCATCCTGAGCAGCCCGCGGCGGCGGTGGTGTCGAAGGAAGCCCTACGCCAGCGCCTCGCCCCATTCGTTCCAGCCGACGGACTTGGGCGTGTTGGGCAGGTACATGCTGTGCAGATCGGTCAGGGTGAAGCCGGCGGCGGCGATGGTCGCGCCGACCGGGCGGGTCAGGTGGCAGCCGCCGGCCATGCGTTTCCAGAGCGGTTCGATGAAGGCCTGCCACTTGGCGACCTTGGGGTCGGGAGCAAGGCCATGCTCGCAGAACAGGAAGCGGCCGCCGGGCTTGAGCACGCGCCTGGCCTCGGCCAGGGCGGCGGGGGGCGAAGCGACGCTGCAGAGGGTGAAGGTGCAGACCACGCAGTCGAAGCTGGCGTCCGCAAACGGCAGCGCCTCGGCGGTCCCGTCCTGGATATCGACCTTGAGCCCCTCGGCGCGCGGGGCCTTTTCGGCGATGGCGCGAAGTTCTGCGGAGGGGTCGACGCCGGAGACACTGGTGACATGGGCCGAGTCGTAGTGGACCAGGTTCATGCCGCCGCCGATGCCCAGCTCCAGCACCTTGCCGGCCGCCTTGGGGACAACCTTCCTGCGCTGATAGGTGATCGGCTTTGCCCCGCAGGCGCAGCCGATCAGCCTGGGCATGATGTGGCGATCGTAGAAACTGGTCATGTGGCCCTCCTGACCGGCAGGCTGGACCGTCAGCCGCGCTGGCGCAACCACCGCGCCACTGCCCAGGCATGACTTTCATGCCTCAGCTTCAGCACCGCCTCCTGCGGATCAAGCCAGACCAGGGTGTGGTCGTCCTCGACCTTGAGGGACGCGTCCTCGCCGGTCAGGCGGGCCTGGTAGACGCCGCCCTCGTTCTCCACAGGCTCGCCGTCGCTCTTGAGGAACATCTGGGTGGCGCGGATGATCATGGCCCCCGGCTCGACGATGAGGCCGGTTTCCTCGCCGAACTCGCGGATCAGGGCTTCGACCTCGTTTTCCATCCCGTCGACGGCGCCGCCGGGAAGGTCGTGATAGCTGCGGTCGTCGGGACGGGTGACGTGGACGCAGGCGATTCTGCCGTCCCGCTCGCAGATGCCGAAGGCGGCGGGGCGCAGGCGGTAGGCCCTCTCCGGATCGCGGAGGCCAAACTCCAGCATCAGTCCTTGCCCAGCAACGACACCCAGGGGTCGGTCTTGCCGGCGACGACGTCCTCGACGGCAACGGCGGGCCAGCCGACCTTGCCGGTGGCGCTCTCGCGCCAGGACATGACCACCATGTCGCGCAGTTCGCCGGCGCCGGAACCGATCAGACCGGTGGCGAAGGCGACGGCCCTGGGATCGTTGGTCTTGAAGGCGTTCTCGCCCCACAGGACATAGAGAGGCTCGGTCCCGGTGTTGGTCTTGCTGAGGTAGGCCACTGTGCGCTGTTCGATGGTGCAGGCGCAGTCACGCGGCGCCGGCAAGGCGGCGCGGGCGCCGGCCAGGGTGACGGCCCGCGCCACGAACTCTCCCTCGAAGGGGCCGTGCAGGCGGTCGTTGCTGTAGCCCTTGGGATTGGGGAAATCGCCCCAGCCATTGTAGTGGATCGAGGTGTGCAGCGGTTGCGAGCCGTCGCCGACGTAGTGGGCGAACTCGCCCAGGTCGCGCAGGATCAGCTGTTCGCGGCGCAGGCGGTCAGCCTTGTACCAGGCCTTCTGGGGCCCCTTGGCGCGTTTTTCCATGGCGGTCAGGACGCGCCAGTAGCGGAAGTCCTGGGTCAGCTGCTGGTAGCCGTCGATGATCGAATACTGCAGCCAGCCGGCCTTCCAGCCGTCGAGTCCCTTTTCCTGCAGGGCCTTCTCGTACTCGGCGCGGGTCGACTTGAGGTCGGCCAGCGGCATGACGCCGAAGACCAGTCCCTGGTCGTCGATGTCGACGAAGTGGGCCCCTTCCCGGTCGGTGTCATGCAGTTTTCCGGCGCCTTTCCAGCGGTCAGGCTCGCGGGCCAGCTCGCCCATGGCGGCGACGGCCTTCTTGCCGCGCAGGAAGGCGGGAATTTCGGCAGGCAGGGTTTCGACGGCCAGCTGGCCGATCATGCGATGGCCGCTGGCGCCCCAGGCGAGGGCCTGGGTGACAACGAGGCCGCCCAGAACAGCGGCGGCGGCGAGGGCGATCAGGGGACGGTTACGCAAGGAAAGACTCCGTATGGGGGAGGAACCCTAAAGCGTAAGCACCGGCCTGAAAATGGCGACGGACCATTATAGCCGGCGCCCAGATGGATGGTCAGCACGGGACTTCGTTGCGGTGGGGACAGGTAGCCCGCTGCACGCGGGCAACCGGACCCCTAGATGCCGAGCGCCGATTCCACCCGGCCGACCCAGGCCTTCGTCGCCGGATAGTCGCCAAGGTCGAAGCCGCCTTCGTGGGCGACGCGGGTGTAGGCGACGAGGGCGATGTCGGCGAGGGTCAGGTCGTGGCCGACGAGGAAGGGCGAAGCCTTCAGAGCCATCTCCAGGCGAGCCAGGGCCGCCTGGCCGCGCTCGACGAGCCTGGGGTCGAGATCGGACGCCGGCTTGCCCAGATAGGCCATCTGGAAGCGGGCGACGGCGACGTAGGGCTCATGACTGTACTGCTCCCAGAACAGCCACTCGAACATCTTGGCGCGCTCGTACGAGTCCTTGGGGATCAGGTCGGAGCCTTCAGCAAGGTGAAGTATAATCGCGTTGCTTTGCGCTAAAGCCCGACCATCCTCGAGGACAACCAGAGGAACCTGACCGGCGGGGTTGCGCGCGAGGAAATCAGCCGTGCGACTTTGGCCCTTGAGGATGTCCGTTTCGACCCAGCGATACGGCGTACCGATTCGGTCAGCGGTCCATTTTACCTTGAGACAATTGCCACTGATGCTGTCGCCGAACACAGTGATACTCATGGTTTTTCTCCCTGCGGCAGCCCTGAGGGTTGCCTTTCCGGCTTCCGGTCGTTAACAAGCGCCCACCTGTCGTCGAGAAACAAAGGGGGGACCGCTGTTGAAGCGTACCTCAACATGCCTCGCCGCACTGGCATTTATGCTGGTTGCAAGTTCTTCGTCCGCCCAGACCCTCGAGGGGATTCCGGGCAGCGCAAACGGCGATCCCATCGGGGATCTTATCGCGCAGATCACCACTGAAGCGCCGGCCTCGAAGGCCGGACTCCGTGGGACCATGTCGCCCATTCCGGACGACGCCATCTTGCCCACAAACAACGCGGGTGAGTCCAAAACCGTTCCCGGCGACGCTGACTGGAACATGCGCGTGACGCTGTACCATTCGGGCGGCGGCGGCGCGGGCGCCCGCGACTCGCTGGGCTGTCCGGTGGTGGCCATGCGCACGGCGGCCAGCGATCCCCGGATCGCCCCCAGGCGCTCGATCGTCTTCATCCCGGAAACCGTCGGCATGCAGATGCCGAGCGGCGAGTCGCATGATGGCTATTGGTACATCTCCGACACGGGCGGCGGCGTGAAGGGCTCTCACATCGATCTCTTCACCGGCCACGGCCGGGGCTCGATGGCGCAGCTGATGAAGATCAACACCAAGACGGTGCAGGTGATGAAGGCCGGCACGTTCACGGGTTGCCCGAAGGCGGGCCAGCGCGTGTCAACGGCGAAGTAGGTCAGGCGCCGACAAGCTGTGCCCTCGCCTTGGCCAGGCTTTTGGCGCCCGAGCGGATCATCAGGAACTTGCCCGACCAGACGCCGGGGACCGTCCACCGGCCCTCGATCTCCGTCCAGTCGGCGTCAAGACGGCCCTGATAGCGGACCAGGTGGTCCCAGCCGCCTGTACCGTCGTAGGTCTTGTCGAAATAGACCATGGTCTCTTCGCGCTCGCCGTCGATCAGGGCGAACAGCGCACCCTGGACGCCGTCGTGGTGGAGGCCGTCCTCGTGGGTCGATCCGGTCAGAAACGGGCCGGCTTCCAGCAGGGTGGCGGTGAAGCTGCCCGGTTCCTGTTCGTAGGGATAGATGAACAGGCCGTGCCAGACGCCGGTCAGCGACCTTGACCCCTCATCGCTCGGCATCGCTTCCCCCGAATAACCAGGAGCTCAGATATCGCCGCCCACATTCGTCGGCGCAACGTTGGCGCGGGCGACGTGGATGCCGCATTCGGTCTTGTCCTGGCCGGCCCAGCGGCCGGCGCGGACGTCAGCGCCCTCTTCGACGGCGCTGGTGCAGGGCCAGCAGCCGATCGAGGGGAAGCCTTGCGCCACCAGCGGATGGGCCGGCAGGTCGTGCCGGGCGACGTAGGCGTCGAGCTCTTCCTTGCCCCAGTTGGCCAGGGGGTTGAACTTGACCTGGTGGTCGGCCTGCTCGACCACCGCCAGACGAAGACGGTCGCCGCCGTGGAAGCGCTTGCGGCCGGTCAGCCAGCCGTCAAAGCCTTCGAGGGCGCGGTCGAGGGGCAGCACCTTGCGGATGTTGCAGCAGGCGTCGGTGTCGGTCTTCCATAGGCTGGCGTCGGGGTCGCCGACCGCGAGGTCCTGGAAGCGGGGACGCAGGTCGCGGACGTCGGTGAGGCCCAGCTTCGTCGCCAGTTGGCGGCGGTAGTCGAGGGTCTGGCCGAACAGCATGCCGGTGTCGAGGAAGAGGACGGGGATGTCCCGCTTCACCTGGGCGGCGAGGTGGAGCAGCACGGCGCTCTCGGCCCCGAAGGACGAGACGAGGGCCAGACGTTCGCCGAAAGCCGCGACGGCGGCCTCGATGATGGTGGTCGGGTGAGCGTTGCGCAGTTCCGCATCCAGCAGGGCCGCGGGCGCCGCGCTACCAGCCGAAGGGGACACCGGTTCGGCGTCCGGGAGCGCGGCATCCTTGAGTGGCCGAGCCTGTTTATCCCAGGTCGCTTTGCGACCTGGGACAGGCTCGGGCGGGCGCTCGAGCTGATCGAAAGGCATCAGCCTCTCTCCTCGAAGGCCGGCGGGCGGTGGTCGGCCGCGCGCTGGTACACATGCCGGAAGAGGCCGGCGGCCTTGGCCCATTGTTCTGGCGTGGCGCCGTCGGCCGGCGCGTAGGCATCGAAACCCGTGCGGACCATGAAATTGGCCTGCTGGGTCAGAACGTCACCGACTGCCCTCACCTCGCCCGCGTAGGCGAAGCGCTCGCGCAGCAGGGTAGCGGTCGTGAAGGTGCGGCCGTCGCGGAATTTCGGGAAGACAACGGCGACCAGCGCCAGCCGCGGAAGATCGTAGGCGAGGTCTTCGATCGCTTCGTCGGTCTGGATGCGGACCCCGACCTTGCGGCCGGCCGTCACCAGGGCGTCGCCCTCGGCCTGGAAGCGCGTCAGGCTGAGGATGACGGGACCATCGGGAATGGCGTCCTCGTCGGCGACGTCGGTGAAGACATCCTCGGCAGCCTCGAACCGGCCGTCCTGTAGCTTAATGAGCGTCGGCATAGACGGCCTCCTTGAACGGAGCCATGCCGGCGCGGCGGAAGGTGTCGAGGAAGCGCTCGTCCTTCTGGCGCAGGCCCAGGTAGGTTTCGACCAGTTTGTCGACGGCGTCGGCGACCTTGTCGGCCGGCAGGGCCGGACCCAGGATCGCGGCCAGGGAGGCGTCTTCCGCGCCCGAGCCGCCGAGGCTGAGCTGGTAGAATTCCTCGCCCTTCTTGTCGACGCCGAGCACGCCGATGTGGCCGACGTGGTGGTGACCGCAGGCGTTGATGCAGCCGCTGATCTTGATCTTCAGCTCGCCGATGTCCTCGGCCCGGTCAGCGTCGGCGAAGCGGTCCTGGATCGCCTGGGCGACCGGGATCGCGCGGGCATTCGCAAGCGCGCAGTAGTCGAGGCCCGGGCAGGCGATGATGTCGCTGATCAGGCTGATGTTGGAGGTGGCGAGGCCGACCGACTGCAACGCGCGGTGGACTGCGGGGACGTCGTCCAGCTTCACATGCGGCAGGACCAGGTTCTGCTCGTGGGTGACGCGGATATCGCTGAGGCCGTAGCGCTCGGCCAGGTCAGCGACGACATCCATCTGGTCTGCCGAAGCGTCGCCGGGCGTGGCGCCCGGGGCCTTCAGGCTGATCTCGACGATGGCGTAGCCCGGCTGCTTGTGAGCCTTGACGTTGTTGCGCACGAAGCGGGCGAAGCCGGCGTCGGCGGCGCGTGTCGCTTCGAAGACGTCCGAGTGGGGCGCCAGGGTTTCGAACGGCGCCTTGATGAACCCGCCCCGGATGCGGGCCAGCTCGGTGTCGGGCAGGTCGCGGCCTTCGCCGATCCTGGCCCATTCCTCCTCGACCTGACGGCCAAACTCCTCGGCGCCCAGACTGGCGACGAGGATCTTGATGCGGGCCTTGTAGATGTTGTCGCGGCGGCCGTGGCGGTTGTAGACGCGCAGGACCGCTTCCAGATAGCTGATCAGCCGGCTGGCCGGCAGGAACGGCTTGATGGTCGGCGCCAGGTAGGGCGTGCGCCCCTGCCCTCCGCCGACCATCACCTCGAAGCCCAGCGCGCCGTCGGCGTTGCGCAGAACCTTAAGGCCGATGTCGTGGGCGCGGGCGGCGGTGCGATCGGTGTCCGAGGCGGTGACAGCGATCTTGAACTTGCGCGGCAGGTAACTGAACTCGGGGTGCAGCGTCGACCATTGGCGCAGGACTTCGGACCAGACCCGGGGGTCGTCGACTTCCTGTGCGGTGGCGCCGGCATAGGGATCGCTGGTGACGTTACGGATGCAGTTGCCGCTGGTCTGGATGGCATGCATCTGGACCGTGGCCAGATGGTCCAGAATGTCCGGGGCGTCGCCCAGCCTGATCCAGTTGAACTGGATGTTCTGGCGGGTGGTGAAGTGGCCGTAGCCCTTGTCCCAGGTGCGGGCGATATGGGCGAAGGCGCGGAACTGGGTCGGGTTCAGCGAGCCATAGGGGACGGCGACCCGCAGCATGTAGGCGTGGAGCTGCAGGTAGAGGCCGTTCATCAGGCGCAGGGGCTTGAACTGGTCCTCGGTGAGGTCGCCGGCAAGCCGCGCGACCACCTGGCCGCGGAACTCGGTGGCCCGATCCTCGAGGAATTCCTGGTCGATGATGTCGTAGCTGTACATGGGGCTACTTCCTGCGGATCAGATCGACACGGCCGGTCGAGCGGGCGGCGCCGGTGGCGGCCTGCAGGGCGGCGATGGCGGCGCCGCCTTCGGCCTGCTTGCCGTGGGTGGGTTCGTTGGTCGGGCCGAGCGCGCGGATGCGCTCGCGGTAGCTGACCGGGGCGAGACCGGCGGGGCCTTCGGTCAGGTCGATGAGGTAGGGATCAACGATGACGGTCGGCTGGGTCCTGGCGACCTCGACGGCGGCGGGACCATCGACGGCGTCATCCGCGAACAGCTGGGCGTCGGCAAAGCGTTCGACCCATTGGCCGGCCTGCCAGAAGACGACCTCGCCATCGATCAGGCGGTTGGCGGTAAGGGCCTTCATGCGGACACACGGGCCAGGACGGCCTCCTGAATATCGCTGGCGACGGCCAGGCTCATCGCCTCGCCGACCATCAGGAGGGCGGGACCTGCGAGCCCGGCGGCGGTTTCGGCCAGGCTGCCGAGCGTTGTCGGCAGCCGTTGCTCGTCGGCGCGGCTGGCGTTGACGACGATCAGGGCCGGCGTCGAGGCGGCGCGGCCGGCGGCCGTCAGTCGGTCGGCGATCAGGCCGGCGGTGCTGAGGCCCATGTAGATGACCACGGTCTGGTTGGGGCGGCTGAGCGCGGTCCAGTCGAGATCCGGCTCGCCGTGGGCGGCGTGGCCGGTGACGAAGGTGACCGACTGAGCGGCGCCGCGATGGGTCAGGGGCGCGCCGGCCGAAGCGCTGGCGGCCAGGGCGGCGGTGACGCCAGGAATGACCTGCGCCTCGATACCGGCGGCGCGGCAGGCAGCGAGCTCCTCGCCGCCACGGCCGAAGATGAAGGGATCGCCGCCCTTGAGCCGGACGACGGTCAGGCCCTGCTGGGCGAGGCCGACCAGCAGCTGGTTGATATCGTCCTGAGGCAGGGTGTGGCGCGACTTGCGCTTGGCCACATCGATCAGGCGAGCGTCGGCCGGAGCCAGATCGAGAATTTCGCTGGAGACGAGGCCGTCATGGACGATGACGTCGGCGGTTCCGATGACGCGGGCGGCCTTGATGGTCAGCAGGTCGGGATCGCCCGGGCCGGCCCCGACCAGCCAGACCATGCCGGGCTTCGTGGCGCGGCCATCCAGCGCCACAAGGCGCTTCTTGGCGGGTGCGGGACGGACAAGCCGGGACATGGCGCGATAGCTTCTCTATAAGGGCGGTCGGAGGGGTGGGACGGGCCGAAAACGACCCGCCCCGCCCGATATCCGCTGGCGAAAAGGGCCGTGACGCCAGCGGACACTTGCTAACTGGGCTCGCGAAGACCACTTCGCAAACTAGGACTTCTGCCGGGGCGTTCAGGAAAACTTGGGGATGGATAAACCCTCTGATCATCGCAGGCGCCTGCCGCCGCTGAACGCGCTGCGGGCCTTCGAGGCGGCCGCGCGCCACCTCAACTTCAGCCGCGCCGCCGAGGAGCTGTCGGTGACGCCCGGCGCGGTGAGCCAGCAGATCCAGAACCTGGAAGACTATGTCGGGGCGGCGCTGTTCAAGCGCACGCCCAAGGGCCTGCTGTTGACCGACGCGGCCCAGACCGCCCTGCCCGCCCTCAGAGAAGCCTTCGACCGCCTGGCCGAGGCGGCGAGCCTGTTGACGGCGGCTGTCGATGGCCGCCGGCTGACCCTGACGGCCGCGCCCTCCTTCGCCGCCAAATGGCTGGTGCCGCGCCTTGGCCGGTTCGAGGAGAAGCATCCGCAGGTCGATGTCTGGCTGTCGGCCGGCATGGAGGTGGTCGACTTCGCTTCGGGTGAGATCGATCTGGCCATCCGTTACGGCGGCGGGCGCTATCCGGGGCTGGAGGTCATCAAGCTGATGACCGAGACCGTGATTCCCGTGGTCAGCCCGGGCCTCCTGAACGAGAACCCGCTGAACGATCCCGGCGACCTGAACCACCATATTCTGCTGCATGACGGCAGTCCGGACGCCGACGACAGCTGCCCCGACTGGGCGATGTGGCTGGCGGCGCGGGGCATTCGCGGCGTCGACGGCACGCGGGGGCCGCGCTTCAACCAGTCGAGCCTGGTCATCGAGGCGGCGGTCAACGGTCGGGGCGTGGCCCTGGCCAAGCGCACCCTGGCGCAGGCGGACCTGGATGCGGGCCGACTGGTGACGCCGATTCAGATCGCAACGGCTGTGGACTTCGCCTATTACGTCGTCCATCCCAAGACCAAGGGACGGCTGCCTCAGGTGAAGGCCTTCGTCTCCTGGCTGATGGAAGAGGCGGCCGCCCACGAAGCCGCCCTCCAGACCCTCGACAACGGCGCAGGTATCTAGAGTTCTTCATGGCCAAGGATGTTTCGGTGACGGTCGACCCGCGAGTCGCGCCGCAGGACTGCACGACGATGGCCGAGGTGCGGGTCGGGGTCGATGCCCTCGACCGGGCGCTGGTCCAGCTGCTGGCCGAGCGTCAGGGCTACATGGACGCCGCCGCGCGGATCAAACCAGACCGGGGCGTCGTGCGCGACGTGGCGAGGATCGAGGACGTGGTCGCCAAGGTCAAGGCCGCGGCCACCGAGGCCGGCCTGAGCCACGCCATCGCCGAGCCGGTGTGGCGCACCCTGGTCGACCGCTGCATCGCCTATGAGTTCAGCGTCTGGGATCGCACCCGCTAGCCCTTCAGGCTCTTCAACATCTGTTCGTGCTGGTAGGCGGCTATGTCCAGCAGGGCGGCGTCAAGGGCGGCGTGGACCGTCGGCAGCACGCCCTCCCCTTCCCGCTCGGCTCGATCACAGACGTCGCCCAGGGCGTTGGCCCCGATTCCCCGCGCCGCGCCCTTGATGGTGTGGGCGGCGTCGCGCCAGCCCGGGTTCCCTGGCTCCAGCATCCGCGACCAGATCTGGGCCTGTTCACGGAACAGGTTCAGCACCTCGTTGATGACCCCGGAATCCCCGGCCGCGAAGCTCTCGAGGTAGGGAAAATCGACCGCGCCGGTGATGTCTCGCTTCGCCAAATTACGCCCCTTGTGTCCCGAGCAATTTCGAGTATGTTCCGCGCCCTCGCCGCCGGGTCAGCCCGAAACGTCGATACGGGTGCATAGCTCAGTTGGTAGAGCAGCTGACTCTTAATCAGCGGGTCGTAGGTTCGAATCCTACTGCACCCACCATCGGCAAGTTGTTGATCTACAACGATTTGTCCACGGTGTCCCGAAAACGTCAATCTTGAAATGGGTCCCGGCGATGGGTCCCATCAGCCTGTGAGGCTTTCTGGGGGCACGACCGGTCCCGTGCGATCCTGACATCCGCCACTGTTCGATGTCAGTCCGAAACGACTTTTCGCGATCGAGGCGGCTGCTGGCTTCTCCCCGCCAAAAAAATGCCGGCAAGCCGAAGACAAGAGTTTCCGTGAATTGTTTGAATCCCGTTGACCTGACCCCCTGAAGCTCCTCCAGGAGCTGGCAGAGTCAGCCCCAAGGTTGATGCTTCCCGTGACAACCCGTCGCCAAAGAGGTCGCCCTCGTCTTCAGAGGCGCGCCCTTCATCCTCAGATGACGTCCTAGCACTCGCTGGCCCCGCCCTGCCCCAGTCGCCTCCGGCGCTCCCGTTAACGGTGGATTATTCAACGGAACGTCTACATTTCTCCGATTTGGGTGTAATTGATCTGGGAAATCATCAGAACCCTATAAGCAGCTATCATTAGTTCATGATTGTTATCGCTACCTGATGGGGCTGGCGATTTCCATTTTTCGTCCAGAAATGTTCCGGGTGATATACTGCCTCTCCCCGTTTTCTCGTTTTGTGACCACTGTCAGTATTAGACGTCAGGTGCGTCTGCGTCGATGTTCAGGAGCGTTCTGTCGTGCCCAATTCGAGCCCTGTCGTCGACTTCACACCCGAAGTGGTGGCCACCGGCGGTGGATATCCTCGTCAGCAACACCACGGGCAACCGCCAGGTCGCCCCCAGATCACAGCGCTGTCGAACGGCGGCTTCGTGGTCACCCGGGATCAAAGGGACGAGACCTCACCTGACACGGGCGCCATCGCCGTCCGGGCGCAGGTGTTCAGCGCCTGGGCGACGGCCGTCGAACAGATCGCGCTCAGCCTGAAGAGAACCTGCTTCACGGTCAGCGACCCGGACGCCGGCGACGTACCGACCGTCACCCTGTCCACCAGCTATGGCCTGCTGAGCGCCACCGCCGGAACCAGCGGCGCGGTGGTGAGCGGCTCGGGCACCGGCGCAGTGACCCTGACCGGCACGGCCTCCCAGATCGCCGCCCTGCTCAACACAGACGGGACCAGCACCGTCAGCTTCATGGCCAAAACTGACACCCCGCTGGCCTCGGCGACGATTACTCTGGCGGCCAATGACGGCGCGGGCGGAACGGCCTCGACCAACCTGCTCCTGCCGATCGAGGACAAGGCCGAGTTCGCCGGAACCGGCGGACCGAGTGTCGGTTTCACGCCGGTTGTGGTGCGAACTGGCGGCGAAATTCTCGTCAACACGACGACGGCTGGGTTTCAGGCCGCTCCCCAGATAACGCCCCTCCCAAACGGCGGGTTCGTGGTTATTTGGGACGACTCGAGCGCGGCGAGCGCTGTTGCTGATCAAGCGGCCCCCAGAGATGTCCGCGCTCAGGTGTTCACGGCCGCTGGCGCGATGGTCGGGACAGAGATCGTCGTCAACACTACGTTGGCCGGTGATCAGTTTGGGCCCCAGATCACGACCCTATCGAATGGCGGGCTCGTCGCCACATGGTGGGGCAACGTAGTGCAGGCCCAAGTGTTCACGGCGGCCGGCGAAAAGGTTGGCGCCGAGATCCAGGTCAGTATCGGCGGCTATTCGGAGCCTCAGATCACCGCACTGTCGAACGGCGGGTTCGTCGTCACTTGGACGGACAATAGCCGGACCGCGCCTGATACAGACTCTTATGCAGTCCGGGCGCAGGTGTTCAGCGCCGTCGGCGCCATGATCGGGACCAATTTTCTCGTCAACACAACCACGGACGGTTATCAAGGGCGGCAGCAGATTACCGCCCTTTTGAACGGCGGGTTTGTTGTCACTTGGCAAACCTACTTTTCGGTCGGCCAATCAACAGTCTGGGCGCAGGTGTTTTCCGATACCAGCGCCAAGGTCGGGGCCGAGTTAAATCTTGGCGCCGCTCCTTCTCCTGGCGAAAGCCATCCCCAGATCGCCCCTCTCTCAAGCGGCGGGTTTGTCGTCACATGGCAGGACAACGCAGAGGTCAGCGCACAGATTTTTGACGCCGTCGGTACGTCGGTTGGGCCGGAGATCCTCGTCAACACCGCCACCGCCGGCAGCCAGAACCGCTCCCAGATCGCCGCTCTGTCGAACGGCGGGTTCGTGGTCACATGGACGGACGGAAGCCTGACCGCCCCCGACACCAACGGCGATGCCGTCCGGGCGCAGGTGTTCACTGCCGCCGGGGCCAGGGTCGGGACCGAGATCCTCGTCAACACCGCCACGACCGGCAACCAGGAAACCCAACAGATCACCGCCCTGTCGAACGGCGGCTTTGTCATCACCTGGGAGGATGTAAGCAGAACCGAACCTGACTCGAGCACCGCCGTCCGGGCGCAGGTGTTCAGCGCCAGCGGCGTGATGGTGGGAACAGAGATCCTCGTCAATACGGCGACGTCCGACCAGCAGTTCGTGCCGCAGATCACCGCCCTGCAGAACGGCGGGTTCGTCGTCACCTGGCAGGACCGCAGCGCTACCGCCCCCGACATATATGGCCTAGCGGTCCGTGCGCAGGTGTTCAATGTCGGCCCGAGCGCCGTCGAACAGGTGGCGCTCAGCCTGAAGAACACAGGCTTCACGGTCAGCGACCCCGACGCGAACGATGTGCTGACCGTCACCCTGTCCACCACCTATGGCCTGCTGAGCGCCACCGCCGGAACCAGCGGCGCGGTGGTGGCGGGTTCGGGTACCGGCGCCTTGACCCTCACCGGCACGGCCGCCCAGATCGCCGCCCTGCTCAACACTGACGGAAGCAGTAGCGTCAGCTTCCTGGCCAACACCGATACCCCGCCGGTCTCGGCGACCATCACCCTGACCGCCGACGACGGTTCCGGCGGTTCAGGCGGCACGGCATCGACCAGCCTGATCCTACCGATCGAGGACACGGGCGAGTTCATCAACGGCACCGTGCTGGCGGATAGCCTGACCGGTACCAACGGGGCCGACTCGATCGACGGCGGCGGAGGGAATGACTTCCTCAACGGCGGCGCCGGCGATGACATGCTAATCGGCGGTGCGGGCAATGATACCCTGAACGGCGGAGATGGCTTTGACACCGCCAGCTATGCCGGCGCGTCGAGCGGGGTCCGCGTCAGTCTGTCGACCGCCGCTGCTCAGGCCGTCGGCGGGGGTGCGGGCTCGGACACCCTTGTCGCGACGGAAAACCTTACGGGGTCATCGTTCGGGGACGCACTCACCGGCAACGCATTGGCCAACGCGCTGGCGGGAGGATTGGGTGCTGACAAGCTCTATGGCATGGCCGGGATCGACACCCTGACCGGCGGGGCCGGCAACGACACCCTGGACGGCGGAACCGGGGCCGACGTCCTGTCCGGCGGGGCCGACAACGACATCTATATCGTCGATAACGCCGGCGACCAGACGATCGAGCTGGCGAGCGCAGGCTACGACATCGTCCGCACCGCCCTGGACGGCTGGATCCTGGCCGACAACATCGAGGCCCTGCAGCTTCAGGGGATCGCCGATATCGACGGCGCGGGCAATGCCGGCGCCAACAACCTCCAGGGCAACGCCGGCGCCAACAGCCTCGACGGCGGCGCAGGCGTCGACACGATCAACGGCAACGACGGCGACGACGTGATCATCGGCGGCCTCGGCAACGACCTGCTGCGCGGCGGCACGGGGGCCGACACCTTTGTCGTCCGCCAGGAGAGCATCGCCACCCCGGTGCTGGAGACCGACCAGGTCTACGACTTCGACGTCCAGGACATCATCGACCTGTCGGCCATCGACGCCAACACCCGGCTGGACGGCAACCAGGCCTTCGTTCTGGTCGGCGCGTTCACAAAGCCGGACGCCGCCCATGACGCGGACGTCGGCCAGATGACCCTGACCTTCGCCGGCGGCATCACCACCCTGCGCCTCGACGTCAACGGCGACGGCAAGGTCGACTACCAGATGAAGATCAACGGCGACGTCACCGGCGACAGCGGCGGCTGGGTTCTGTAGGCGGCGGTACCCGCTGCACCGTCGGTCCTGACCGTATTGGACTAGCCGGCAAGGCAGTCCCGCCCTCGCCCGTTTCCGGGCGTCCAAGCGAAGCTGAGGGCTCGTCTGCAGCAATGAGTGACGACTCTCGGGGCAGGGATCGAGGTCCAGCCCATTTGCGCGGAAAGCCACATTTCGATCCGCCTGGAGGCCGGTGTGGAACTGGCCGCCCTGGTGAGACAGGCGATGATTCAACTTCGGTCGATCATCGAGGTGCTTCCTGACGCCGGGGCGACAGGTCCACATGAAACCTTGCCGCCCTCGACCGACCAGAGCTGAGCTCGACATGATTCCATCAAATCGGGTCCCGCTATAGAATCAAATTCCAGTCCAAAGCGGTCAAGTGCAGTGCAATTCCCGGGATACCGGGTGTCGGGATTCTAGAATAACATCACGGACAGGCGCCGCGCCGCGGCCTGACAAGCCACTTCCCCCATTCAACTCGTTGCGACCCGTTGGGCGCAAGAAACAAGAGAGCGACCCCATGGGCCTGGACATCATTGGCGACATCCACGGCCAGGGCGATCGACTGGAGGGTCTGCTGGCCCACATGGGCTACAGCCGACGGGCGGGGGCGTGGCGCCATCCTTCCCGGACGGCGATCTTTGTCGGCGATCTGATCGACAGGGGTCCGGGACAGCTGCAGACCCTGACGCTGGTGCGGGACATGATGGAGGCCGGAACGGCGCGGGCGGTGATGGGAAACCATGAGCTCAACGCCATCGCCTGGGCAACGCCCCATGCCGAAGCGCCCGACCGCTACCTGCGTCCGCGAGACGGCGACAAGGGCGAGAAGAACCGACGGCAGCATCAGGCCTTTCTCGACGCGGTCGGCGAAGATGGCGAGGACCATCGATCCTGGGCCGACTGGTTCATGGGCCTGCCCCTCTGGATCGAGGAGCCGGAATTTCGGGTGGTGCATGCCTGCTGGAGCCCCCGGCACGTGGAAACTCTGAGGCCGCTTCTGGCCACCGGGGAGAGACTGACGCCCGATCTACTGGCCGCGGCCCATTGCAAGGGCGATCCAGCCCATGAGGCGGTCGAGGTGCTTCTGAAAGGGGTTGAGGTCACTCTACCCGGCGGGGCCGCCTTTACCGACAAGGACGGCCATGCTCGCCACGAAATCCGTACCCGCTGGTGGGATCCGTCCCTGACCACCTATCGCGCGGCCTACATCGGCCCGGACGGCGTCACCATCCCCGACATCCCGATCACCGCCCATCAGGGGATCGCCGAAGTGGATAGACCGACTTTCATCGGCCACTACTGGTTTGACCCCAAGGGGCCCATCCAGCCGGCCGCGCGCCGCGTCGCCTGCGTCGACTATAGCGCAGCCAAGGGAGGTCCCCTGACCGCCTATCGCTTCAACGGCGAAGACGAGTTGTCTGCCGAGGGATTTGTCTGGGTCTAGTCAGGGGCCAAAGCGTCTCAGGACAAACACTTCTTCTGGGGCAGGACGGCTCATGGATTGCACCGAACCTCCAGGATACCCCCAGGTTCCTGCTGACAGCGGCCTTCGGTCATCCAGGCGATGGGATGCAGCCTCACGTCTCTCGCCTCCGGGCAGAGACATGAGGCCGTCCCCCCGATGGGGTCGTCAGCGCCGAAGCGCCTTTCCCTCTTCCTGCTTGCGTCGCAGGTAAGACGGCTGAGCAAGTTCGGCCATCATAGACCATTGCCCGTCGTCCTCGGCGGACGCCGCAACCCTGGCCATCAGATTCCGGGACCGATAGTGGGCCTCCTTGGCGAAGGCTTCCTCGTCACGCAGCCTAGCGTAGCCCTCCAGGCTGGCCAGGGATGCCGCCAGCCAATCATGTCCTGCCGCCAGTTCACGGGCCTGTGAGATCAAACGCTCCACGCTCTCCCAGTCACGATCTCTGGCGGCATCCCTGGCCCGCTCCTGGAGTCGGGCGAACCCGACCTCAACCGAGCGTCGCGCCACCGTGGAGTCTTCAGGGAAATGACCAAGGTCTTCCGGCGCGACGACCTGCAGTCGAAGGTCGACTCCCTCTGTGCCCTGGCGCTCCCCTTCGATGAGGTACCTTAGAGAGGCGCCGACCCCGACCCGCTCGCCGACCTGGCGTCGCCCGGTCAAGGTCAGACGCGCAAGGAGCCACGCCTCGCCGCCGAACGGGACGTCGGGAAGTTGCCAGTACCCATCGACCTTTGCGTAGGAGTTCAGCACATCCACAGCACCGTGCGGGCTGCTCAACATGACCTGGACAGAGCGCCCGGCCAGCGCGCGAAGCAGATCGAACTCCGCCTCGAAGGGGTCCTTGAGGTCGGCCGCCGTTGCGCCATAGTAGGCGTTCCCGCGTCCAGCCTCCGCCATCGCGCTCATCAACTGTTCATTGAAGTGATGGCCAAGCCCGTAGGTCGATGTGGAGACCCCGACGTCCGCCATGCGCCCGCACGCCTGGGAGATTTCGAACGGGTCAGTCAAGCCACAGTTCGCGCCGCCGTCAGAGAGCAACAGCACCCGTGAGACATCGGCCTTGCGCTGATTGATCGACGCCTGTTCCGCGCCGGCCAGCCAGCCGTCATAGAGCGCCGTACTGCCACCAACCTGAAGCGCCAGAATTTTCCTGACAATGGCATCTGGATCAGTGACCCGCGAAGCGCGCCAGACCAACTCGACCTCGTCGTCATAGGCGACGACAGAGACATAGTCGTCGGGACCCAGCTTGCGCACCACCTCAACGGCGCATTGCTGCGCTTCATGAAAGGCCCGCCCAGACATCGAACCGGAACGGTCCAGAACCAGCGCCAGGTTCAGGGTCTGGCGCCTTGCGCCCTCAGGCGCTTGATCAGGGCCCGCGACCCGCACCAGGATATCCACCGAGGCCTTGTCAGTGTTGGCAATGGCCTGGCGCAGGGGAACAAGAGAGAGTTTGAGGGTCATGAGGGGCGCTCCTTTTCCGATATCAATTGAGAGAGACTGAGGAGCGCGCCAGTGACGGCCCGGCCCATTTCTTCGGCCTCGGCGATGCCAGCCCGTTCGGCGCGTTCGGCGTCGATGATCACCTGGAGATCGGGGCCAACCTGAAGGGTGACGGTTCGCCTCGCGGAGACCTCGCCGCCCAGGCGCTGAGCCATCAACGGCAGCTCGGACCGGCGCTTGGCCGCCATGTCCGCCTCAGGCAACATCCTCCTCATTCTCATCATGGGCGCGGCGTCAGAGAAGTCTGACCGCGAAGCGGCGCTCCTCAACTGGCGGGCCATGATCATGGCAGGATTGACGTCCTGCGCCCCGGGCAACATGGCCAGAAGCGCTTCTTCATCCATGCCGCGGAGACGTTCGGCGACGTGGTTCAGCGTCCAGCCATCGTTGAGCAGAACCCGGGCCGCAAGGAACTCCAGGAGATGCCGCGGCCCGTAGAGGCCACGCTCGCCGGTCACCGAATTCGTCAGGGTCGGGCTCAGAACGCCGCGGCTGACATAGTCGCGGATCACCCGCTCGCTGGCCGGCTCCCCCTTGGGTCCACGCCCGCCAGACTTCTCCAGACCCATCCGCACCGTTTCGATCGCAGCCCGGGCGCTAAATCGGCGGAGGGAGCTTGGCGGTCGCGTTCTGTCATATTTAAATGTCATGCCATATTTAATATGGCTCGAGACTGTTGATTGCAAGGGGCTCACGCCCCGCGACGAAACACCCTGCGAAAAATGGCGATGACTAGCCTGCGCAAAGCGGGCTCTACCAACGTCGGAGAACAGTCAAAGTCGGACCCGCTGACCGTCTGTTAGTGGGTCTGGAATGCGCCTGGAGCGGAAGTTAAGGCGCCGCCGGAAACTCTCCGTTCGAGCCTGCCGGGCCACGGCGCCGCGAACGGAGAGTTTCGGCCCGGACCCCAACGGTGAGAATCGACCCGTTGCGGATATTGACCCATCATCGTTCGAAAAATTAGACTCGGCACGAGCTTCGCCGCCTCCATCAAATGATGAGGGTGGCCGCCACTGGGGAGGTCCGCATGAACGTGCTGGTGATGGTCGCAGGAGCGTTTCTGGTTAGCGGAACGCCCGCTGAAGTTTCGGCATCTCAGTCGAACCCGAATGGCTATCTGAAATGCGCGGGTGTGTTGGCATTCTCGGATAATGCTGGGATAGGATGGGGTTTTCAGTCTGTAATTCGTCTCGTTGGTGGTTCCGAAAATGAAGATACTATTTTTGAAATGAAGTCTCTGTTCGGAGGGTGGAATCGATTTAGGGGAAATGTGACGTTTGAAGATGAAAGTTTCGTATTCAGTAACCATCCATCCAATTGGTATGATGTTGTTGGGCATAGCTTTGATACAGACTCGATTATTATCCACTCGCAGACCGGGGAGATGTCTTCGAGGGGCCAACGTTCCCCTGAAGTGCTCAAAGGGCGGTGTGTTTATTCGAAAACGGACCCCGTTGTCCGTCATAGGTATTAGCGAGATTATGACAGTTTGATTTTCGAGGCCGGCGAGTCCGATCACACAAGAGCCGCTTACCACCCATCTGGGTCGTTCCGAACGTCCGCTTGGCGGACCGAGGTCGCCCACCAAGCGTACGCCGGTCCGGTCAGATTTCGATCTGCTCTGACAAGGCAAGGGCGTCATCCACCTCGATTCCCAGGTACCGAACCGTGCTCTCTCACTTTCGATGACCCAGGAGAAGCTGGCAGGCGCGGAGATTGCCGGTCTTCTTGTAGAGAAGAGCCACCTTGGTTCGGCGCAGGCTGTGCGTGCCGTACGCGCGGGGCTCCAGCTCGATCATGGTGACCCACTCAGCAACAAGCCTGGCGTACTGACGTGTCGTGATGTGGTCGCCGGGACGCGAGCGGCTTGGAAAGAGCCAGTCGTCAGCGCGCCTGCCCCGCAATGCCAGCCACGCAGATAGCGAGTCCCGGCTGGCGTCAGTGATCTCGAACGGCACGGGCCGCCCTGTCTTCTGCTGGATGACCGTGGCTCGGTCTCGCATTATCCCGCCGGGCGCAACAACACTGACCCTGAGCTTGACGAGGTCGCACCCTCGAAGCTTCGCGTCCAAAGCGCAGTTGAAGAGAGCCAGGTCGCGGACCTTGCCCGCGGTCCGCAACTGCTGGCGAATCCCCCATTTGTGTTTCGGCTTGAGCGGGGGCTTGGCCCCAATGATGCGCCCTGAGTTCCAAGGCCGCTTTGGCATTCGAAAGAGGTCGACTTGAGCCATGGCTCACCTCCGACTGGCAGCGCCCACCCTGCCGGCGGCATCATACGGTTTAATTGGGAACACGTCCGCTAGCAGACGTTCCGAATGTCGCCAAAGGGTGGAAACCGGACCGTAGTACCGGCTCCTTCGCGTCCACGATTGGCCATGAACTGCGATACATGTATCGTGCGAATATCGGACCATCGAAGGGTTTACGGTCAATCAGGTGACGACAGACGATCAGGCCAATCGCGCGCTACGCCCTGCAGTTATTCTGTGGGCGTTTTCCGGCCTCATTGGCATCCCTGCCGCGGTCTATTTCGACCTGCTGGGTGGCTGGCGCTGGCCACCGTACAATGCAATCTACGATCAGATGATCGTGAGCGTATATTTCGCGCTGGGTGTTTGTGCGGCGCGTGCCGTCAAAAACCCCATTCGACACGGCAGTTTTCTTTGGTTTGTAGCGATCTCGAGTTTCACGCACGGCCTCGTAATGCTGTTTCACGCACTACATGAACCAGCACACCTTCATCACCTATTCGGCGATGTTTGGATTCTGGCTGGCGGTGTTTCCTTGGCTTGGCCTTTGTGGCGGTCAAGGCGGGCCGATGATGGCGTTTGACGACCTCTCAGGGGGCGATAGTGCCCCCTTTGGGTCGGTTCTCCCCTTTGGGTTCGGGCCAACAAGCAGCCGTTGGCATCCGGTTCCGGGAAGCAGACATTCGGAACGGACGAGATGAGTCAAAGGCGGACCCGCTGATCAGTATTCAGCCGGTCAGGTCTATGCCACCACCATGGGCCGCTATAGGGCGATCATGGGGCTGCCCACCGATCAACCACGCTCGATGATGGCCCTGCTGATCAACGAGGGCATCTTTGCCAGTGGGGACGTTGTCCACGACGCTGACCTTATCGAGAAGGTGCGCAGGCAGGCTGCCAGCGTTCAGCTGATGCTACGGTCCTGTGGTTGCGCGCCTGGCTGCGACGCGGGTCGTGCGGCCATCGATCTCGTTCACCGGGTTGTCGTCGCCGACGAGGACGCCTCGGGCTGGCCGGCTGCGGACATCGGCAATCTAGTCCAGGGTCTTGAAGCCCTGCGGAAGCTGTTCCACATCAGAACCGATGGTTCGGGATCAGTTTAACTCGCTAGGCAAGGCTCGTAACAAACTGATATTATTGCGCTTTCTGTGTTTTCAGCATTGACGACACTAGGCGAACACGCTAAACATTCCGAAACAGAGACTTGAGAACTGCGCCCGGAGCCAATGGCTTTCGGGCCCTGCTTATGGTCGAACGCAAGCGAGGACGACAGGCGGTGCAGCAACGGCTGCGACGTCTGCGGGCTCAACCGCTCTGCCAGGACTGCGCTGCCCGGGACCTCGTCCGCGAAGCCACCGTGCCCGACCACATCGTGCCGCTCACCCAGGGCGGCAGCGACGAGGACAGCAACATCCGCTGCCTCTGCACCGACTGCCACCAAGCCCGCACGGCCGAGCAGTTCGGCCATCGCAGGATCGTTCCGACCGGCTCGGACGGCTGGCCCATCGGCTGAGCCCCCGGGGGGCGGGTCGAAACTCGGGGCCCTGCGGGGTGGAAACCGCGCATGGTCCGAACTTTTCACGACCGCGAGTTAGCGACCGGGGGTCACGTCACACTTCTTATCGGGGTTCCGGCGTTGGATCGTTTGCACAGCCGAGACTAGGTCTGCTCGGTCCGAGTCAGCCGCCGGCCAAGCCGGGCGCCGGGCGCGGTTCTGCGAGGCGCGCGGTCCGGAAACGCCAGAAGTGACCATTGAACAGCCGCCGACCGAGCCCCGGATCATCGAGCGCAAGAAACCAGGAGCGTTCGGTGAGCCGATCATCTCCCAGAGCGTCGACAAGAGAACATACAGGCTCCGCCTTTGCCGTTCCGTCTAACGCTTCGATCGCCATCCAGGCGTCTTGTCCCGCGACCGCTGCGACCCGCTGAACAGGCGCGGCCGGTTCGGCGCCGATGGCCGCGGCCAGGAGCTCGTCGCCGATATAGGCCGCCGCCGCTTCCAGCATTGAGCCTTCAACGTGTGCTCCCGCACCGTCCGCCTCGCGCGCGTAGAGCGCCACGAGCGTGCAGGCCGCCATCTGCATCGCGCAGGTCGGATCCGCCGGATAGGCGCCCATCAGGACAGGCTGGCCCGCCCCGTCGCAATGCAGGACGTCCCAGCCCGCCATCGCTTCGATGGAGGCTCCATTGGCCTTGTGCTCCGCCAAGCGTCCCGCCGCTCCGAAGCCGCTGAAGGATGTCATCACCAGGCCTGGCCGTAGTTGCCGAAGATCTTCGTAGCCAAGGCCGAAGCGCGACATGACCCTGGGCGTGAAGTTCTCGAGTACGACGTCGGCCTCACGGACCAGGCCGCGAAATGTCTCGACGTCCCTGGCCAGAGTGAGATCCAGACCAAGGCTTCGCTTGTTCCGGTTCACGCCCTGGAAGTAGACGCTGCGATCAACGGCCGGGATCGGAGGCCCATCCGGTCGCTGCGGCGCCTCGCCCATCATTCGCCAGACGTCGGGTCGCGCCGGATTTTCGATCTTGATGACGTCCGCGCCGAGATCAGCCAGCATCTGACCCGCCAGCGGACCCATCCAGGCCTGGGTCAGATCGAGCACTCGGACGCCCGCAAGGGCCTGCGCCGCTTCGGTTCCCCGTCCGGCCTTGAGTGGTCTTGGCGGGCCTCGATTCAGCCGAGCGGGTCGCCCGGCGATGGGCAGATCCCCGAAGTCCGGGTCAGCCAGTCGCTCGAAGAAATTCAGGGCGGCTAGCTGGGGGTCCGCCAGCACGTCCTGAAGGGATTGCACGGGTCCGCAGACCACGCCCCGCCCTTGAAGCGCGTCGAACACCTCCTTCATCGTGAGACGAGACGTGTAGCGCCCGAAGAAGGCCTCGCCGCGCGCGATCACGGCCAGCCGATCGCCCTCGAACAGGCCTTCCCGGACGTCGGAGGGATCGATGCCGAAGGCTTCGCAGTAGATTTGCGCATAGGTCGGGACGGTCAGCAGGACTGAAACCCAGCCGTCCGCACAGGGCAGCAGCCTAACGCCCTCTGGCGTGCCGCCCTCCCGGACCGTCGGCGTTTCGGCGAATTGCTCCTTGAGAAACGGTAGCAGGCCCGCGACCGTCTCGAGGCCGGAAATCTCGACCAGATCTCCTACGCCCGTTCTCCTGAGCCGAATCAGCGCCGCCAAGGCGCCGACGAACGCATTGGCTCCGATTGCATGTTCGACGAGGTGGCCAGGCGCGGGAATGGGGGCCTGGCCTGATTTCCCGTTGAGGCTCAGGTAGCCGGACAGGGCCTGAAGCCGCAATGGCCCCGCATCCTCATCAGCCCGAGGGCCTGTTCGTCCAAAGGGTGAGATGCTGACAACTACGAGGCCGGGATGGCGGAGGCGGAGGACATCAAGCGTCACGCCAAAGACTGTGACCTCGTCGCGGGGATGAACGTCACTGATCACGACGTCGAACTGCTGGACCAACGCCTGAATTCCCTCTGGTCCAGAGGCTTCGATGGAGTCCTTGTTGGCCGCCAGGAAGCGAAAGGTCGGCGAAAAGAGAGCCCCGGTCACTGTCCGGCGGATGTCTGTCTTCCTGAGCACTCCCGCGCCCCTGGGTTCGAGCATCGTGACTGCCGCCCCCCAAAGTCCGAACTGTCGACCGCAAAAGCCGGCGGCGGGCGTCCTGCTGACTTCAAGGACCTTCAGGCCGGCGAGCGGCGCGGTATCGGATCGGGCCGCCAACTAGAGTGACGTCTTCAACTGCCCATGCATCGCCGCGATCGCGTCGAGGTAGGACAGCGCAGGACTCCACCCAAGCCGCTCCCGGATGTGGTCGGCGCAGATCCGGTTGTCGAAGCCAATGAGATTCAGGCCCTCAAGGTAGGGAAGCCCCTCCTGCCGCGGCCCTACTAGGTTGGCCGTGTCTTCGTTGGCCTCCGCAAGCTCGAGAAGGTCCGCGAGCGGATAGGCCGGCGGCGGCGGCTTTCCCGCCAGGGCAGCCATGTCGTCGGTGAACTGTCGCCAGGTCACGGGTTCGCCGTCACAGACGTTGAACACGCCCCCGGGGGCGTCGGGATGGGTCCCCGCGAGATAGAGGGCGTCGGCGAGGTTCTCGACGTGAACCAGGCCGGCATTGTTCAGGTCGGCGGCTCCCACCACGAGACCGCCGGACGCCTTGATCGCGTCAATGAACCGATCGCCCCATGCGCTACCGCATCCGAGCCCATATACGTTGGCTGGACGTACGATCGTCGTCGGCACGCCGAGCCGGGCGGCGGTCTCTAGGGCGACGGCTTCCTGGCCCTGCTTGGCTCTCCCGTAGGCGCCCTGCCAGACACCGAAACCGTCCGCCTCGCGGCAGAGCTGACGCCTGATCTTGTCGCCGTACACAGCAATGGAAGAGATGACGACGGCGCGAGCGCCGCGATCGGCCGCCAGAACGCACACTTCGCGGGTGCCGTCGGCGATGACGGACCATTGGCGATCATAGTCGCCGGCCTGTCCCACCACCGCGGCGAGGTGGATCACAAGGTCAAAGTCACCGACCGCCGACGCCAGGCTTCCAGTCTGGGTCAGATCCCCGCCCACCATTTCGACGTGGCCCCGCCAGGCCGGGTCCGGGGCCTCGCCGGGCAGGGCGAAGCTGATGACGCGCCAGTCCGCGTCGAGAAAGCGGCGCACCACTCGGCTGCCGACGAAGCCGGTCCCCCCGGTGACAAGGACCGTTCGCTTTTCTCCGGTCATCACTGGCCTGCCCGGTCGAGTACGGAGACGAGGAACCGGAGCAGGAGGCGTTCCCTGCCGGGCTCGTCTTCGAATGCGCTGCGCGCGTGCAGCGTGACGTGGTTGTTGAGGATCTGGATGTCCCCGGGGCGAAGCTTGAACGCCAAGCCGACGGCTGGATCAGCCGCAACCTGCTCGTACAGGTCCATCAGCTCGAGGAGCGCGGGAGGCAGTTGGACTCCGTGCCGGTCCACGCTGCGGAAGTAGTCCGAGATGTAGAACGTCCGCAGCGTTGCCCCATCAAACGCACAGGGAATGACGTCTGCGTAGGGCGCCGCTCCGGCCGCCTGTTCGTTTCTGAGGTCGAGAGGAACCGGGCCAAACAGGCGGTCGGCAAGGTCGGGGCGTCGTTGCCTGATCTCGTTGTAGACGGCGACCGAACTTGCGATGCGGCTCTCTCCGCCAGACCGGGCCTGACGGATGCACATCAGGCCGACCAGATCCGATGCATCGCAATGAAAGCGAAACTCGGCGGAGGTCGCATATTTGCGCGCCGCACTGTCGCGGCTCGCGGCGCCCGTGTCCCGGACCTCACCGATCACATCGCCCTGAGGATTCTGGACGCCAAGACGCCCGAACTGAAGGCCAAGGCCCCGCATGAACAGGCTTGCGGTCGGCTGATCCCAGCGATCAGCCGGAGCGCCTCGCAGCACCAGAAACCCCCGTCCCGTCTCCAGCTCTCGCCGCCAATCCTCGATCCGGCCGGAAAGGGAAGGAAGGGGGAAGTCCTCCGGGCCAAGCTCGTCCAGGGGCTTTCCCGTCAGTCGCGCGAACGCGATTGCAGCGTCAAACGCGGCGATTTCCGCGTCGCCGAGGGGCTGTATCCAGGCGTCGTCGCCGTCGAAGTCCGAACTGCGCCAGGCTGCCGCAGTCCTGATCGGACCCGGTGGAGGTCCAATGTGAACCCGGTCCAGGAAGTGGAGGGACTGTTCCGCGACCGACAGGGGACGATTGCGTTCGGACAGGTCGGCCTGGGACATCTTTGAGCCTCTTGATCACCTTCGACGTTCGATGCCGCCGTGCCCCCACAGCGGGAAGCATCTACCCGAGCGTGACGCCGGCATCGGCGGCGGACTTGCGTAGGAACTTCATGAACTCACCGGAGCCGTCGAGGTACTCGTGCAGCGTTGACCGATCGGAGATCTCGGCGAAGCGGCGTTCGATCTCGTCGGGCGTTCGATCAGCCGGCGGCAGGTAGATGCCCTCGGATTCCAGGATGTGAATCCGCGCATAGCCACCGAAACCGGCGGCCAGGATGATCCGGGACGGCGCATCGTCGCTGGCCATGAACAGCACCGCCGGCGAAACGGCTGAGGGAGCCATCAGGGCAAAGACTTCCGGCTGTAGCAGCCCTTCGGTCATCCGCGTCGCCGCTCCGGGCACCAGCGTGTTGACGCGGATGTTGTTCTTGCCGCCCTCGATATGGAGCACGTTCATCAGGCCGATCAGACCTGTCTTGGCCGCGGCGTAGTTCGCCTGGCCGAAGTTGCCGTAGACCCCGGACGTGGAGGCGGTCATCACGATCCGGCCGTATTTCGCCGCTTTCATGTGGGGCCAGACCGCCATGGAACAGATCGCCGATCCCATCAGATGGACATCGACCACCGCCTGAAAGGACTCCGGCGTCGTCTTGGGGAAGCTAGCGTCCCTCAGAATGCCGGCGTTGTTGACCAGGACGTCGATCCGTCCCCATCGGGCCATGACCTTCTCGACCATGTCGGCCACCTGGGCGGCGTTCGTGACGTTGGCGCCATGAGCCATCGCCTCGCCGCCCGCCGCGATGATCTCCTGAACCACACGTTCGGCCGGTTCAGATGAGCCGCCGGTGCCGTCCGCGGCTCCCCCGAAATCGTTGACGACGACCTTGGCGCCCCGGGCGGCGAATTGCAGCGCGTGCTCGCGTCCCAGCCCGCCTCCGGAGCCCGTCACGATGACGACGCGCTGATCAAAGGTAATGGCCATCTTCTGTTCCTGCCGTTCCGTCGTGAGAGGGTTTGATGAGGGGTAGATCGCGATCAACCGATCGCTAGCTGACGAGCTGCATCCCGAGCCATTCGGCTACCAGGGCGGGCTTGGACTCGCCTTCAATCTCGATCGTCACGTCCATGGTCGAGACCCACTGGCCGGGATTGCGTTCCTCCATCGACCTCAGATGAAATCGCCCGCGGATCCGGGAGCCGGTCTTCACCGGAGCGACAAACCGCACTTTGTCGAAGCCATAGTTGAGGCCCATGGTGATGCCTTCCATGAGCACTTCAGCCGCCGTGCAGAACCCGCCGATCATGGACAACGTCAGGAGACCGTGAGCGATCGTGCCGCCGAACGGCGTCTTCCTGGCCAGCTCAACGTCGGTATGGAGCCGGACCGGATCGCCGGTCAGCTGGGCAAACTGGTTCACCATCTCCTGAGTGATCGTGGTCCATTCGGACAGGCCGACTTCGGTCCCGATGACGCTCTTGATCGTTTCCCGGCTGTAGGTCGGCACGCGCTGCTCCCTGACCGCTGGCGCAAGTTTCGTCGCCGGCTTCGTTGACTGAACATATGTATAGGCCAAGGGGGTGTCAAACCCGCCAGCCTGTTCAGCATCATGCTGAGCCGGCGTGGCCGCGTACTGGCCAAAGGCCACCGTTCAACGGCCTCTCACCCCAGCTTTTCCTGCTGCGCCGAGAAGATTGAGCTGTAGTCGCCTGCCCCCCAGTCCGGGGGCATCGGGCAGGGCTCGGCATCGAAACGCGCGTGGCTGGCGGGTCCTCCCCGGACAATCACATTGCCGAACCTGACCGGGTCCATGATCCGGGTCAGCGGGATCGCATCTGTCGGGGCGTAGGTGTGAAGCAGCAACGGACGTATCCGGTCGGACAGGTTGGCGCGCGAGCCGTGCACGATGCGGCAGTTGTGAATCGTCACCGATCCCCTGGGGCCGCAGAGCCATCGCAGGGCACCTGGGTCCAGCGATGCGACCTCCTGATCACTCAGCGATCCGGTCCAGCCGCCGCCGGCATCCCGAAGGGTCGACATCGGCCCGCGATGGCTGCCGGCGAACACGCCCATCGGCGCCATGTCCTCGTCGACGTCGGTCAGATAGACGCCAATCGTCACCGGTGAGTAGTTGCTGTGGGGCCAGAACTGGATGTCCTGGTGCCATTTGATTTCCTCGCCTCCGTGCGGCGATTTGAAATTCAGCTTGGAATGATGGAAGCGGATGTCGGGACCGATGAGGTCCTCGACAATGTCCAGAAGCGGCCCGCGCAGGCCGAACGCCTCGAACAGCGGATGGAAGGCGACGGTCTGCGGTATTCGGCGGAGCATCGGCCGTTGCGCGCTGTGCCCCGGACCCAGCAGGATGTCCGGGACCGAGTCCTTGAGCGAACGGCTCCGCTCAACGAACGACTGCGTTGCCTCGACCAGTTGATCGACAACATCGGCACTGATCAGCCCCTCCAGCAGCAGGTAGCCCTCTCTCTCGTAGGCCGCGACTTCGGGGGCGGTCAGTCGTCGCGAGATCATCTTAGCCACGCCGCGCCCTGGCTGATGGCTGGAGCGCCGGATGCCGTGAGCACCTCGAAGAGAACCATGCCCCCTGCCCCTTTTTCATGGCGGACCATAATGTCATCGCCGGGAATGACCATGCCGGTGAATCGCCCGGTCATTCTGGCGAGCCTCGTGACATCGCAGTCGGCATAGCTGCGAAGAACCGTCAGGCCCGCCAGCGCCCAGGTCGCGGTGCCGTGCAGAATGATGTCCGGAAGTCCGGCGGCAAGGGCCACCGCGCGCTCGGTATGGATGGGATTCCAGATGTCGGCGCATTCCGAATAGACGTGCGGCATCCCGCGCGGGATGGCGATCCGGGTCGACGCGGCGTTGTCGGAAAGAGGACCTGCCGACGCGCTGTCTGGTGGCGCAGCAAGAGCGACTTCCTCTCCGTCCAGGGCGACGTCGCGATAGACGGAACTCGTCCACGAGGTCGTGACGAGATCCCCGCTGATGTGATCGCGGGTCTCCAGACGACAGATGACCAGGACGCCGGACCTGATCTGACGGGCGCTCACCAGTTGACCGGATGTCGTCAATTGGTCGCCGGGCGCCATCGGCCGATGGAAGTGGGAGTCCTGGACAGCATGGACCCCGCCGCGCGCCTCCTCGCCCGACAGACGGTCCGACAGGGATTCCCGCAATGACAAGACGACGGGCCACTCGGGACTGACGCATTGAAACGGCAGAGCCTTCAGCCCTCCTGGCGTCGCGTCGTCGAGAAACGCCGGCTCGGACGCCCCCAGACCGGCGGCGTAAGCAAGGATGCTACGGGCGTCGAGCGTCGTTTCGATCGGCGAGAGCGACAGGCCGACCCGGTCAGCAGGAAACGGCATGGATCCTCCGGGTGTGGGGGTTATTCGGCGACCAGAGGGCGCGGCGGGCGCGACAGAACGCGCCTCAGCATCGGCTCGAAGGCTTCGAGCGGCATCGAGTCATAGTTCGGGTCGAACGCCACCTGGTCGTACAGATGGCAGAACCGGGCGGTATGTTCGAAGTGAGGGTGACCGCGGAACTGCTCGCGCATGTCCCGGTCCAGACCCAGGTGGTGGAAGAAATAGTAGCCCTGGAAGATGCCGTGGTGCTGCACCATCCAGTGGTTCGCGTCGGACACATAGGGCTTGAGGATCGTCGCGGCGTGCTCGGCATGGTTCGCCGGCGCCAGTTGGTCGCCGATGTCATGCAGGAGGGCGCAAACCACGTATTCCTCGTCGCGCCCGTCTCGATGCGCGCGCGTGGCCGTCTGCAGGCAGTGCTCGAGCCGGTCGACCGGATAGCCTCCAAAATCGCCACCAAGTAGCTTGAGGTGCCGCAGAACGCGATCGGGCAGCGCCGCCATGTAGGGCCCCCAATGCTCCAGGACTCCCTCCCAATCGCCGCGCGTGGTCTCGGCCAAAGTGGTGAAGGCGGGCGTCTCCAGCGTGTCGGACATAGCTGTTCGAGCTCCTGATGAGGGAGTCCAAGTCCCTCGGCAACACCATACTGAACATTTGCATAGCTCGACAAGCCGCCATAGTGTCGACCTTGGCAGCCCGTCGAAAGAACGGCGCCGTGACCCTTGGGACCGGAGGCGACCATGACGGACACCACTGCGGAGGGCGCTGCGCCTCTCCGGCCGGCGGCGGCAGCATACGCTCTCACGCTTCTCTTTTTTGTCAGTTTTTTCAATTATATGGACCGAATGGTCCTGGCTGTTCTTGTCGAGCCGATCAAAGCCGAACTGGGCTTGACCGACTCCCAGCTAGGGCTGCTGACGGGGCTGGCGTTCGCAGCCCTGTACGCCACGCTGGGCATTCCTCTGGCGAGGCTGGCGGATCGAAAATCACGGGTGGTCATTCTTTCAGCCTGCCTGGTGCTTTGGAGTGTGATGACCGCTGCAACGGGACTTGCCCGAAACTTCTGGCAACTGTTCGTGATCCGGATGGGTGTCGGCGTTGGTGAGGCTGGCTGCGTCCCGACCGCACACTCGATGATTGGAGACCTGTTTCCGCCCGAAAAGAGAGCCTTCGCCATCAGTGTCTTTCAGGCCGGCGGCCTGGCCGGCCTCTCCGGCGGGCTGATGCTGACCGGCATCCTCGCCGATCAGATTGGATGGCGACTCGCCCTTTGCGTGGTCGGAATCCCTGGCGTCCTGCTCGGGGTCCTTATCTTGCTTACACTCAAGGAGCCGAAGCGCCGAACGGCACCGCAGGCCAATTCGTCCGGTGAGTCTGCCCTAACCGTCATCAAGATCTTACTCAAGCGGAAGGCCTTGTTGCACCTGACGCTCGGCTTGTCCGTCGGCAGTTTTGCGACATACGGTCTTACCCAGTGGATCCCCGCCTTCTTCATACGCAGCCATGGGCTGTCGTTGACCCAGATCGGCGTTTGGTCAGGCCTGGCCGCCGGCATTGGCGGAATCCTAGGCGTCCTGGCAGGCGGCGCGGCGGCCGTGAAGCTCCTGCCCGGGGACCGCCGGTGGGAGCTGTGGCTTCCCGCCATGGCCTACGCCGGCTCAGCGCCCCTCTATCTGGCGGTCTTCCTTTGGCCCTCGCCCTTCATCGCCATCACGATCAAGGTGGCGGCTACCTTCATCGCAGCATCCGGCGGCGGCGTAGCGCTTTCCGCTATTCAGTCCTTCGCCGAACCCCACCGGCGAGCGACTGCTGTCTCGCTCGTCCTGTTCCTGTCGTCGCTGCTCGGTCTGGGTGCCGGTCCATTTGCCGTCGGCCTCATAAGCGACCTGCTCGAACCCAGACTTGGCGGCGAAAGCCTGAGGTATGCGCTGGCCATTTCGACCGGAGCATTGATTTGGGCGGGAGGCCATTTTGCAATGGCTGCCAGGTCTGCAAGGCAGGACCAGATCTGAAGCCGATCGACTTCCGGAGATCCGAACGATGGACATGTCCACCTCACCCACCGACGAAGCGTCAGTCCGTCGCGACCTCGCAGCCGTCTACCGTCTGGTGGCGCTCAACGGCTGGGATGATCTTATCTTCACCCATATCTCGGCGCGTGTACCGGGCCCCGAGCATCACTTCCTGATCAATCCGTTCGGCCTTCGGTTCGACGAAGTCACCGCCTCCAACCTGGTGAAGATTGATCTCGACGGCCAGCCGGTCACCGAGACCCCGTACATGGTCAATCCGGCCGGGTTCGTCATCCACAGCGCCCTCCATATGGCGCGGGAGGACGCCCAGTGTGTGATCCACCTTCACACGGACGACGGCGTCGCCGTTGCGGCCCAGGAAGAAGGCCTGCTTCCCCTGTCCCAGCACGCCATGATGGTGGCAGATGAGGTGGCCTATCACGACTACGAAGGGATCGCCTTCGACCTCGACGAGCGTGAACGGCTGGTAGCCGACATGGGCGAAAAGCACCTGATGCTTCTGCGAAATCACGGCACGCTGGCCGTGGGCGTGAGCTGTCCTGCGGCCTGGCTGGCGATCTACTTCCTGGAACGGGCCTGCACGATGCAGGTTCGGGCTCAGTCGACCGGCGCTCGATTGACGCAGCCACGGCAGGGCGTGCCGCAGAAGGTCACGGATCAGAGCACGTCGCTGTTCACCGGAACGGCGGGCGCCTTCACCTGGCCGGCGCTGCTTCGCAAGCTCGACCAACTCGATCCGTCCTACGCAAACTGACCAGCCCAGACCCGGAGGCGATCGTGGACAGTGTGGTTCTTGAGCGAGACGGTCGCGTCGTAACGCTGCGCCTCAACCGACCCGAGCGGCGAAACGCGATCGGGCAGGACTTCATGTTGGAGATCGAACGCGCTGCGCTCAGTCTTCGGGATGACGAAGCGTGCAGAGCCGTCATCATCTGTGGCGCCGGACCGCATTTCAGCGTCGGCGCCGACATGAGCCCGCCCGCGGGCCCAGCAGTCGAACCGCCTTCCCTTCTGATGAGGCGACGCGCCGTCGAACTTGGCGCCCGTCTCATGCGGGCAATTCAGGAAATTCCGCAGCCGACCATCGCCATGGTGCACGGCGTAGCGGCGGGCGCCGGCGCCTGCATCGCCTCGGCCGCTGACTTTCGCGTCGCCGCCGACACGGCTCGCGTGAGCTATGGCGAGGTGAAGCTTGGCATGAGCCTGATGTGGAACGCGCTGCCCGTGTGCGTGAGTCTCGTTGGCATAGCTCGCGCAAAGCAGATGCTCATGTCAGGGGCGCTGTTTGACGCGCCTGTCCTTGAGCGATGGGGCTTCTTCGATGAAATCGTTCCGGCGGAGGCGTTGTCGACGACGGCGCGGGCCTGGGCCGATCGATACGCCAACCTGCCGCCGGTTCCGGTACAGATGATCAAGCGGAGCGTGAACGCCGTGGCCGGCGCGCTCGGTCCGGCGCTCATGCACATGGATGCGGATCAGTTCCTGCTGACGCAGACGTCGAGCGACTTCTCCGAAGCGGTCGCAGCCTTCCTCGAGAAAAGACCCGGAAACTACAGCGGCAGCTGACTGACGTTGGCACCACCCCTCAGGGCGTCAGGGCGTGAGAAAACACCCGCTTGGCCTCTTCGTAGTCAGCCTTGCCATTGACCGCTCGCGGCACTGCAACGACCGACACGATAGTTCTCGGCGCCTTGTAGGGCGCAAGCTGGGCTCTGACGTGAGCGATCAGGTCACCCTCAGTCACGTCGCCGTCAACCGCCGCCAAAGCCGCAACTGACTGTCCAAATCGGACGTCAGCGATCCCGAAGACCAGGGCATCGGTGACCTGCGGGTGCGTCTTCAGCGCCTCCTCGACCTCTTCCGGGTAGACCTTTTCGCCGGCGGTGTTGATGCAGTGGCTTCCCCGCCCGAGCAGGCGGATGGATCCGTCCGCCTCTACGAGCGCATGGTCCCCGCCGAGGATGTGGCGGACGCCATTGATCAACACATAGGTTCGCGCGGTGCGCTCGGGGTCCTTGTAGTAGCCGAGCGGAATATCACCCGACTTTGCGATGATGCCGATTTCGCCAGAGCCCGCCTCGACAGGTGTCAGGTCATCGGGACGCAGCACGACGGCGTTGGCCAGATTGAAGCGGGCCTCTGATGGCGGTGCATCGCGGGTCACAATGGAATAGGCAATACCGGCGGACTCGCTAGCGCCGAGGCCGTCCGACATCACGGCATCGGGCATGAACTCGAGCAGGCCCAGCTTGACCTCCGGACTCCACATCATCCCGCTCGAGACGACCATCTTCATATGTGAGACGTCGTACCGGCCCAGGGTGCGCCTGAGCACATCAAGGATGGGGCGTGCGAACGCGTCACCAACGATGACGACGCCATCGCATTTGAGTTCATCCAGCTCGGCCACCGTCGCTTCCGGATCGAAGGAAGGTCTCGCGGAACAGACAATCGATCCGCCTCGAGACATCACGCTCAGAGCGGCGAACAGACCGGTGCCGTGCATCAACGGCGGGGCGATGTGATAGCGCACACGGCCCTCGCCCGAGCGGATCTGGGCCTCAAGATCGGGCAACGTCATCGGGGGCGGATCGTCGGGCCGCGCCGCACGGCTTGCCGATAGTGTTCCCCAGAGCGAGCTCGACGGCCACATCACGCCCTTGGGCATGCCCGTCGTGCCACCAGTGTAGAGAAGAAAAAGATCATCGGGCGAGCGGTGAAGATCGAGCCTGGAACCGTCATGTCCGCTGTAGATCTCGGACAAGGCCTTGGCTGCGGAATGATGTCCTCTCGCGGCGATCCAGGCATCGAGGACACACTTCGAACGGAGCTGGTCGACCAGGTCAGCAAACTCGACGTCGAAAATCAGGACCCGGCTGTCCGAGTTGTCGAGAAGGTAAGCGACCTCTTCGACACCGTACCTGTAGTTGATGTTGACGGGGGCCAGACGGGCCTTCAGGGCCGCGGCAAAGGCTACCATGTAGTCCGGGCCATTTCGCATATACAGCGAGACCTTCGCCCCCGGATCCAGGTCCAGACCGACAAGGTATCGCGCAAGTGCGTTGGAGCGACGATCGAAGTCTCCCCACGTCGTCAGCTCGCCATCGCATATGACTGCCGGTGCGCCGTCCTCGATGGCGCGGGCGACGGAGTCAAAGACATCTCCAAAGCTGACGCTCATGTCACTTCCTGACTGTCACGGCTGGGCAAAAGAAAGATGGCGACCGTGAAGACACGGTCGCCAGTTGTTCGTCGGAGGAGAGTTGTTGGCCTAGAAGTCGATACCGAGCCGGACGCCGATCCTGCGCGGATAGAGGATCTGCAGCGCCGTAGACGACTCCACGGCTGCGTCATCATCGTCCAGGGCGTTGGTCGCGAATGCCTCAAGGCTCCAGCCATCCTTTTTCACGCTCGCGCGAATGGTCAGATCATTGAGCTCGCCCGACGACAGCCCCTTCGTCGTCGCGTCAGACGTCTCGTCGCGGTAGGAGTAGCCGACGTAGAGATTGCCGGTCGCGCCCCCCAGCCAGTCGAGATCGCGAGTGTAATCAGCCGCGACGGTAAACGTCCTCTCGGGCACATTGGGGACAGGGCCGCCGACCTTGATCGCCGTGCCGACAGACAGGGCGCCGACGACCCGGGTGAACTCGGCATTGGTATACGCCGCCGACCCCTGGAGGTTCAGGCCCTGGACAGGCGTGCGCCAGACCACGCCGATGTCAGCGCCATTGATTTCGGCGTCGCCGGCGTTGGCAAGCGAGATGACGGCGGCGGTCGCGAACTGGACGACCACGTCGCTCCAGTCGGTGCGATAGACCGAGGCCTCGACCATCAGGGTGCGGTTGGCGAGTTCCCAGCGGGTCCCCAGTTCGTAGGTCCAGAGCGAGTCCGGCTCGTTCGCCGTCTTGATGGTCCCGGCAGGAAGGCCGAGCGACACGTCGGCGGCCGCAGCCTGGGCCGGCGTCTGAAGTGTGCCGCTCCGGAAGCCCTTGGCCGCGTTGAAGTAGATCGTGCCGTTATCTGCCGGCTTGTACTTCAAGTTGAAGCGCGGGTTGAGGCTGTCCCATTTGCCTCCGGCTTCGCGAGGCAGTCCAGTCGCGCGATCGATGCCGATGGAAGTGCGATCATCCTCAAAGTAGGCAAGTCCGAAGAGCGGCGTGAGCTTACCATCGAACAGTTCAACCGACGCCTCACCGAAGACCGAATAGGAGTCCGTCGAAACAACGCCCAACGTGTTGATGATGCTGCCCTTCACCCCGGCCAGCCCAATCTGGCTGTAGTAGAAGATGTCGGCAGTCAAATCGGCCTTGCGGTTCGAAGCGCCAATCAGCCAGGTGACCGGACTGTCGGGCAGCGAAGAAAGGCGGATTTCGTTGGTGTAGGTCTCAGTCGCGAAATTGCTGTCGTTGACCAGAATGCTGAGCAGCGGTGTGACGAAGTCCAGCTCGTGATCAATGTACGAGGTGTTCGCGGTCAGGTCGCCGATCGGCGTCCGCCAGTTGGCGGTCACCGAGTAGACGTCGGCGTCCACGTTCGTGAACCCGCGACGACCACCCGTTCCGGCGATAGCCGGAAAACCATATGGAACCGGGAAATAGAGCGGAATGCCGCTCAGCGCATTGTGCGGCGTCAGGCTGTTGGAGAAGTTCTGGCGATTCTGGATGTTCCAGTACATCGCCGTGACGGTCAGGTCCTCGGTCGGCGTCCAAGCAACCGTGAGCCGGCCGTTTCGCCCTTTGAAATCGTTGACGTCCGACTCGTTGAGTTCAGGGGCCTCGGCATAGCCGCTGATCGAGTCATACCCGTAGGAGAAGCGAGCGGCGAGCGTCCCCTCAATTAGGGGCAGGTTGAGGACTATGTCGCCATTGTAGTTTGTGCCGCCGCCAGACGTATCAGACACCTCAGCCTGGAACTTGCCCGAAAACTCCGTCGAATCCGGCTGGGCGAGAACGAGCTTGATCGTCCCCCCCATGGCGCCCTGGCCATAAAGAGTCGCCGATGGGCCGCGAATAATTTCGACGCGCTCAAGGTCCAGCATTCGCGCCGGAGGCGTCAGCTGGAGATTGGGGATACCGAAGGGCGTGTCGCCGACATAGTAGCTGACCAGACCGTCGCCCGTCGTTCCACTCGCGATGCCGCGGATCTGGATGGTCTCGAACCCGGGCGTCGTTCCTGAAACCAGCGATGCACCCGGAATCGACGAAGTCAGGTCAGCCACCTTGGAGATGCCGGCCTTGTCGAGGCGCTCCTGTGAGATCGACTGAACCGGAAGCGGAACGTCAAGCAGGCGTTCCTCGCGCTTCTGGGCCGTGACCACGACCTCTTGCACTTCCGTCGAGGTCGCGGGTGAGTCCGCGGCGATCGCCTGGCCGCCGGCTGCTATCGCGACAAAGCTGGCTCCGGCACAAAGGGCCACTCGCATTGGCTTGTTCATAAGTCCCTCCCCTCGGGACGCCCTTGGCGCGCCCATGATGTTGTTCTTCGAACATCCCCGACAAGCGAGGCGGTTCGCACGCCAGCTGCCTGACGCAAGGACATACTAAACATTTGCATAGTCTATTTTCAACGCCATTTTTTCCTCGTACTGAATGGAAGACAGCGCAAAGCGCTGGCTGGCGCGAAGGCTCTTTGTAATGAACGATCGTTTGATCCCGCAGATCGCCAACGTCGAGACCCTGACGATCGACAGTCTCCTTCGCTCCATTGAAGAGAGTACTCCAGGCGCGCTCGCCGCGGTGGATGGCGAGCTAAGGCTGAACTACCGTGAGCTCCGAAAGCACGTCGACGACTATGCCAAAGGCCTTATTTCATTGGGGGTTTGCCGTGGTGATCGCGTAGCGATGCTGACACCTCCGTCTCTCGATTTCTGGATCGCGATCCACGCGGCGACATCGATTGGAGCCATCTGGGTCGGCATCAACCCTCGATACCAAAGTCGGGATTTTGAACATCTGATCAGCGATAGTGAGCCGCGCGTGCTGATTGCAATTTCGCCATTTGAGGATCGCGACTACTGCGAGGAACTCGCCCCCTTCCTCTCCGCGGACACGCCAATCATCTGCCATGGTGAACCATCGGCTCGAGCCATTTCGAAGCCCGGGCTCATCGACCTGGGGCAGGCGATCTCCGACGAAACGCTTGCCAACGTCCGACGCCAGGTTGAGCCGGAAGATGCTGCAGTGATTGTGTACACTTCCGGCACCACGGGCCGCCCGAAGGGAGCGATGCTGTCCCATCGAGCCATCGCATCGTCCGCGATCGCCAACGCCCTTTGGATGGGCGCGGACGGCCTTGCCAAGAGCGTTTGCGCCGCGCCGGTCAATCACGTGGGGGCCATCAACAATATCTGCATGAACGTGATGGCAGCGGGGGGGGCGATCATCTTCTACCCACGCGTCGACCTTCTCGCTCTCTCTGAAATCAGCCAGCAGGAACGCCCGACCTACCTTGTTTCATCGCCTACTGGCTTTGCCATGATGCTGTCGAACCCGGCAGGCATCGGCGATCGACTGATGTCCGCGAAACTGATTGTCTTCGGCGGCGCCATGACTGCGCTGTCGGTGCTGGAGAAAATTGAACCCAGCGGCGCTCGGCTATCGTCAGTCTACGGTCAGACTGAAACGTGCGGAATCATCACACGCACCCTTCCTGCAGACAGCCTGGACATACACGCCGAGACTATCGGCAAGCCTATTGACGGCGCTGAGGCAAGGATCGCCGATGCTACCGGCGTTGCGTTGCCAGATGGCGAGACTGGTGAAATCCAGATCCGCGCGCCCTACGTGATGTCCGGCTATTTCAGGAATCCGCAGGCGACTGCGGAGGCGTTTACCGCCGACGGCTATCTCCGAACCGGCGACCTGGGCGTTCGTCGTCCCGATGGCAATCTGGTCTTCGTCGGCCGCCTCAAGGAGATGTTCAAATCGGGGGGCTACAACGTCTATCCGGTCGAGATCGAGCAGGCGATCAGCGAACATCCTGCCGTGGCCCTGGCCGCCGTCGTGCCGGTTGACCACCCGAAATTTCAGGAAGTCGGCTTCGCGTTCGTCGAAACACGCCCCGGCATGTCCGTCACTGGCGATGAGCTGCGGGAATACCTCAAGGAGCGCATCGCGAACTACAAGGTGCCAAAATCCTTCGTCGTTCAGGAAGCGCTTCCCAAGCTGCCGAATTCGAAGATCGACAAAATGTCCCTTCGGGCGATAGCGGCAGGCTAGGCTTTCGGTTCAGCCGAGCGCTTCCCAACACCTCGCCGGATCAAGTCTGTGTAGGCGCGGTGCCGGCGACGCCACAGGTCGGTCTCGAAGCCAGACTTGCCAATGGTGCGCTTGATGTAGGGGTCCAAGAGCAGGGTGCCGAGTTCGAGGTACATCATCAGGAACGGCAGCCACAGGCGATCGACCTGCGGCCCGAGAACGCCATCGGCGTCCATCTTCGTCACAGCTTTCTGAACGATCGCATAAAAGCGGGCGAAGATAGCGAAGCCCCAGTCACTCTCCTCGAGCAGGGCGCGGCGGAAGTAGTTCGCCGTATCAGGCCAGGTGTCCTGGTGCCGCGAGATCCACTCGTCGACCGTGGCCGCATAGTCCTCCGGGGTCACCCGTCCCGGCTCCTGAGCCCTCGGCTCCCATGACAGAGCCTCCTCGAACTGCCGGATGAACTGGTCGTCAACGGCGGTTCGGAGGCCCTCCTTGGAGCCGAAATGGTGGTTAATCAACCCAACCGAGACGTCAGAGGCCGTTGCGATGTCACGCACCGTGACACCGTCGAAGCCCTTCTCTGCGAACAGCCGCAAGGCGGTCGAGATCAGCCGCGTACGACCATCACCCGCTTCATTGACTGGTTTTTTCGCCAACTCGATCCTCGCATTTCTTGACGGGCCCAACGCCGCGGGGACGCGGCAAGGTTCAGGCTCGTCTATTCCCAACAGCCCCTTCGACCAAACCAGCCCTGCGCCTGTTCAGTCGGAGTTCTCTCGCCATCTCTAACATCGAGTCCCGCCAGCCTTTACGGAAAAAGGGCCCGGCCGATCCTGACAATAGGTTGCGCAGCGCATCACGACTGAACTAATGTTCAGTCCACACTTTCCATCACTCTCGAAGGAGTCGCGCGTGCGCGAAGTTGTCATCGTTTCCACGGCCCGTACGGGCATGGCCAAGTCCGTTCGCGGCAGCCTCAACGCCACCCATCCGATCACCTATGCCGGACACGTTCTGGCGAACGCCATGAGCCGCGCCGGGGTGGATCCGGCCGAGATCGAGGACGTCGTCCTTGGGTCCGGGCATCCTGAAGGCGCCACGGGCTACGACATCGCGCGGACCGCCGCGCTTCGCGCCGGCTGCCCTGTCACGACGTCCGGACTGGCTGTGAACCGCTTCTGTTCGTCAGGACTTCAGGCCATCGCCGTCGCGGCCGGCCGCATTCGAGGCGAGGACGTGCCAATCATGGCGGCTGGGGGTGTCGAGTCGATTTCCCTAGTGCAGATGGGCGGTCACATGAACCGCTTTCATCTGACCGAAGACTACCTGCTGGCACACAAACCGGCGCTCTGGATGTCGATGATCGAGACCGCCGAAATCGTCGCCGAACGCTACGGCGTTGCGCGCGAGGCGCAGGACGAGTATGCGCTCAGCTCCCAGCAGCGCACCGCCCGCGCCCAGGCCCAGGGGCTGTTCAACGACGAGATTGTCCCGCTCGCTGTGAAAATGGCTCAGGTCGACAAGGCCACGGGCGAAACCACCATGGTCGACAAGGTGCTCGACCGCGATGAATGCAATCGCCCCGACACTACGCTCGAGACCCTCGCCGCCCTGAAGCCCGTCCACCGCGACGGTCAGGTGATCAAGGAAGGCAAGACCGTCACGGCGGGCAACGCGAGCCAGCAGTCTGACGGTGCAAGCGCCTGTATCCTGATGGAGGCCAAGGAGGCGGCCCGACGTGGACTTGAACCGCTCGGCGCATTCCGTGGGTTCACCGTGGCCGGTTGCGAGCCGGATGAAATGGGCATTGGTCCCGTCTTCGCCGTACCTCGCCTCCTGGAACGACATGGCCTGTCGGTCGACGACATCGATCTCTGGGAGCTGAATGAGGCCTTCGCCAGCCAGTGCCTGTACTCGCGGGACCGTCTCGGGATCGACCCCGAAAAGTACAACGTCAACGGCGGCGCGATCTCCATCGGACATCCCTACGGCATGACCGGAGCTCGCTCGGTTGGCCACGTCCTGCTTGAGGGTCGACGTCGGAAGGCGAAGTATGGCGTGGTGACGATGTGTGTCGGCGCCGGCATGGGCGCCGCCGGCCTGGTGGAGATCTATTCCTGATGAGTGATGCGCTGTTCGACCGCTCGTGGGAGCACCTGCAGATCACCCGTAACGGACCGATTGCGGAAGTCACCCTGAACCGCCCGGATGCACGCAATGCCCTGAATGGCCTTATGATGCGTGAACTGACCGAGGCCGCCGCCCTTCTGCGACGCCGTTCTGACGTCCTGGCGGTCATACTGGCGGGCGGTGACAAGTACTTTTCCGCCGGCGCGGATCTTGGCGGAATTCAGGACCGCGTGACGGCGCCGACAGTCCTTGAGACCCGTGAAGCGATCATGGCCGGGCCGGACATGTGTCGCGCCTGGGAGGAGATCGAGGCCGTCACGATCGTCGCCATAGAGGGCTATTGCGTTGGCGGGGCCTGCGCCTTGGCCGTCGCCTGTGACTTCAGGATCATGGGCGAGGGCAGCTTCGTTCGGCTGCCGGAGGTTCCTCTCGGGATCAACATGAGCTGGAACAGCATTCCGCGGATCACCACGATGGCTGGGCCGTCGCGGGCCAAGCGGTTCGTGATGTTCGGCGAACCGGCGACGGCCGAGGTCTGCCTGTCTTGGGGCATGGCTGACGAGGTTACGGAAAAGGGCAAGGCGCTCGACGCCGCCCGGGCCTGGGCGTCAAAAGTCGCGGCCCTGCCTCCCCTCCCCATCCGCATGACCAAGGAAGCGGTCAATGCCCAGGCGAACGCCAATCACTACGCCACGAGCTTCATGGATCGTGACCAGTACCTGCTGACGGTGAAGACCCAGGACTTCCAGGAGGGAGTGAAGGCCTTCTTCGAGAAGCGGCCGGGCGCGTTCAAAGGTGACTGAGATCCCTCTCGCCGGCACGACCGATGGCGTCGTGTCGGGAGTGCGGGCGAACGGTGTCGACAGCTTTCTCGGCATTCCCTTCGCCGCGCCGCCAACGGGGCGGAGACGGGGACAGCCACCACTGGCCGTGGAGGCCTGGCAAGGCGTGCGAAGGGCAACCGGGTTTCGCGACTGGTCTCTCCAGCCAGACTTCCCGGCGATGTCGACCCATGCCACCGGGACATCGTCGGAAGACTGTCTCTATCTGAACGTCTGGACGCCGACGGGCGCCATAGACAGGCCCGTGCTGGTGATCGCTCATGGCGGCGGCTTCCAGATCGGCTCGGGAGCAGCCCCGGCCTATCGGGGAGACCGTCTTGCCGCATCCGGGGTTGTTGTCGTCACCTTCAACTACCGGCTCGGCGCCCTTGGTTTCGACCATGGCCCCCTTTGGATCCAGGACCAGATCGCGGCTCTGAAGTGGGTTCAGCGCAACATTGCGGCCTTCGGCGGGGACCCGGCACGGGTAACGGTGGCCGGCATGTCGGCCGGCGGCGTCAGCGTCAACGCCCTGAATCTGAGTCCCGAAGCCAGGGGTCTGTTCGACCAGGCGATCGTCATATCCGGTGGTGGCGACAGCCTTTTTTCGCCCGGCCCGCACCCCGCCACTCCAATGATCGACCACAGCGCCCCGGCCTCCGTTCGTACGCCCGCATTCGACGGCGGGCGGGGCGAGACCCCCTACGTCGACGGCCTCTTTATCGACCGCCTACCTTCACAGGCGCTATCGGCCGGTGTGTCGAACGCGCGCCGCCTCATCGTCGGCTACTCCAACTTTGAAGGCAGCCTGCTGGACACGCTCGGCCTGCCGGCCGAGCTGTTGGCCCAGGTCTTCGCCAGCCCTGAGAACTCACCTCGAGCGGATGGCTACGACCTCTACGGAGAACTGCTGTTTCGTCGACCCGCGCGTGAGCTGGCTCTCTTGTCGGCGGATAATGCCGCTGAGACCTGGCTGTTCGACTTCGGCTATGCGCCCCAAAGCCTGAGGGGCCAGGCGCGTGGCGCCGGCCACGGCGCGGGGCTCTACGCGCTGCTTGGCACGCTCGACCCTGCGTATGCAGAACTGGGCGCGACGCCAACGGAGGCTGATTGGCGCGTCGCGGCGGGCCTTCGCGACCGTATCCTGCCCTTCATCGAAGGCGGGGAGCCCAATCTCCCCGAGCGGATCACATGGACGCCCTTGGACGCGTCGGCGCCGCTGGCGCTGACCATCGGTCACGATGGGCGCGAGCGGATGGAGCAACCGCGGGACCTGGCCCACGGCGCCTGAGGCGGGCAGGCCTTGTCAGCGACGATCGGGCTTTCGTTAGCCCGCCGCCAGCCAGTCCAGAATGGCGCGGTTCACGGCATCGGGGTTTTCCAGCTGCAGGAAGTGACCCGCCTTCTCGATGACTCGCACGTCCAGCCCGCCTGGGAACATCGCCGGCGGCATGGCGCGGACAAAGATGTCCGAACTCACGCAGCCGTCTGTCTGGCCCGCCAATCCGAGCGTGGGCGTCTGGATCAGGACGAGGGCCAAGCCCTGCCCCTCTGACAGGCGTGGCGCGGATACGTTAAAGGCAGAGCGATAGTAGCCGAGCGCGGCTGCCATGACTCCCGGGGTCGACAGGGTCGCCTTGGCGGCCTCCAGGTCGGCGCGGTCAAAGTCCCAGCCGGGTGACCAGTCGCGCCACAGGCGCTCGATGTAGGCCCCGTCATTGGCCGCCAACAGGAGCTCCGCCAGGCCGGGAACCTGGAACATGAAAACATACCAGGTGCGCTTGAGCTGTTCGAAGTCGCCCGGCAACTCGGTCGCCCACCCCAGCGGATGGGGCACCGCCAGCGTGATCAGTTTCTTGATCCGGTCAGGAAACTTCGCCGCCGCGGCGTAGGCGATCGCGGCCCCCCAATCGTGACCGATCAGGACCGCCGATGTCTCGCCCAGGGCATCAATCCATCCGCCGACGTCGTCGGACAGCGCAGCAATCCCGTAGTCGCCATCCTCGGGCTGTGAGCTCGGTTCGTAGCCACGACTGGTGACCGCTACGGCCCGCCAGCCGTTTGCCGCCAGGGCCGGAAGCAGGTGGCGCCATGACGCCGGCGTATCCGGAAACCCGTGCAGGCAAAGCGCCAAAGGCCCCTCGCCCATCTCCCAGGCCGTAAACGTCAGGGCTCCGACGGTCAGTTGCCGCTGCTTTGCACCCGGGACGCCAGTCATCGGCCTAGTCGGCCCACGGCTGAATGAGAATCTTGGCGTGCCGCTCCGGGTCGCCAAGGTCCTTGAAGGCTTGTGTCACGCCGTCGAGACCAACCTTGCCGGTGATCAGCGGCTTCCAGTTGATTTCGCCGTCCTTGATCAGCCGCAACGCTTCGGCGAATTCCTCTGCCGTGTAGAAGATCACGAACGTGAGCTGCAGCTCCTTGCTGATCGCCAGCATGGGAATGAAGCTCTCTTCGCCGGCCGGAATGCCCGTTCCGATAATCCGCGAATTCTGGGGCGCTTCCAGCACCAGCTTGTGGAGCATCCTGGGGGCGCCGGTGTTCTCGAAGATCACCAGGGGTGCCCCTGGCGCGGCGTCCATGGCGGCGTCGATCACACTGGCCTGCCCGGCATCGACGACCTTGGTCGCGCCCATGAGGCTCGCCAGCTCGCGCCGCTTCGGCGACAGGTCGGACGCGATGATCTGGCTGACGCCGCGCGCCTTCAGGACGGCAATTGTCGCCAGGCCGATCGGCCCACACCCCACGATGACCGTCGCATCCTCGGGCCTGAGGACCGCCTTGTTGACGGCGTGAACCGCAATGCCGACGGGCTCGGTCAGCGCCGCGGCATCATCGACGACCGAACTGTCCACCGGCAGAAGCAGCGCCTCGGTCAACAACATGTACTCGGCATAGGCGCCCGTAACGTCCGAGGTGGAGCCGATCAGGATGGGCACGCCGTTCTTGCTGAGGAACGGCATTGAACAGACCCGCTCGCCGTGTTCGAGCCGCCGACCGGTGTCCGGACCGAAGTCGACGACCTCACAGACGAACTCGTGGCCCAGGACCGGGCCGTCGCGGAGCGTCTTCTCCATCGCATCGGTCGGGGCGCCCAACGCACGGACGTTCTCGATCATTCCGTCGATGTGATGGAAATAGTGCAGATCGGACCCGCAAATGCCGCAGGCCCGAACCTTGACCAGCACATCGCCCGGGCCCGGAACGGGCATGGGGCGTTCCTCGACGACAAACCGATCGCCGCGCATGACGGCGGCGCGCATGGTTTTCAAGGCTATTCCCCGTTGACGATCAGCTTGGAGTAGTCGAAGCCGAGGGCGTCACAATAGTCCCGGTAGAGGTCGAGCGCGGCCTTGGCGTCCACCACCGCGGTGGGCTTGCCGTCCTCGTCGAGATTGATGTTGGCGCCATAGATGGCGAACCAGGTGACCATGTCCTCGGTGGCGTCGGCGGGGGTGACGAGCGTGTGTCGCGAGCCCGCCGGCTCGAACAGATAGGAGCCAGGGCGGTTCACGGCTTCCGGGCTCTCGAGATAGTGCCAGGTCCCCTTCAGGGTCACGGCGAAGACAAGGCCGGTATGGTAGTGCGTCGGCACCTGGGTTCCCGGCGGCAGACGGGTCTTGGAAATCCACAGGCCCTGGTTCAGGTCCACATGGAGCATCTGCAGGGCAGAACCGCCGCCGATTTCCATCCAGGGAAGTTCGTCATCGCCGATGTGAAGGGTCTCAAGGGCGCCTTCGGCCGGGATCATCGGGCGTGAGGCGCGGTCCTGGATCAGCGCGGCGAGCCGCTCATCCGGTGAGAGAACTGAAGCGTCGTCCATGGGTTTCTCCGTCGAACAAGCGAGCTATTGAACGCCCGTAGCCAGGGCAGTGTAGGTCTGGCGCGCCAGATGAAAGCCGGCGGGAAGATCGACCTTGGCCGGGTTGTACCAGGGCGAGAACGTGCTCAGATACCGGGGCAGGTAGTTGCGGGTGTAGGTCGCCAGGCGTTTCTTGCGGACGGCCGCCCATTCCGGCGTGTTGTAGCGGGCGACCGTCTCCGGATCGGCCTCGAGCATCACGGTCGCGAACTTCTTGCACAGTCCCAGATAGTGCCTCTGGAACCAGAGACTCATGCGGGTCCGATACAGATAGTCGCCGACCAGCTTCTCGTAGACATCGAAGCACACCGAGCGGTGCTCGATCTCCTCCATGATGTGCCAGTACATCAGGCCGCGGATCGGTTCCTTCATGTAGCCGAACATATCGACGTCGATCTGGGTTCGGGCCGCCGCGCAGGTCATCGACTCGAAGCCCTCGGCGTAGGCAAGGTTGAACTTCAGGGGCTTTTCGACTGACCAGCGGGCGAACAGCGCCTCGACTTCCTTCTCCAGCTCGGCAAGACGCGGACCAGCGGGATGGACGCGCTTGACCACTTCGTTGGCCTTGGCATGCTGGCGGAAATGCTGCCCTTCCTGGGCGCAGAACCGCTTCATTTCCTCGCGCAGCACCGGGTCATCCACCTTGTCCATCGCGGACTGCATGGTGCGGATCAGGAACGGCTCCAGGTAGGGGAGCATCATCCAGGCGCCGACAAAGTAGTAGGACATCGCGGGGTCGCCCTCGATGAACACCAGATCCATGTCGTCCGGGAACTCGAAGTTCATCCGGCGAACGGGAATTTCCTTGGCGACGTCCACCTGCGATCTCCCTGACTGTTGCCCCACTATACACTTGTTCAGCTTCGCGTGAAGCCCGTTGTCGGCGGGATTTTTCACCAGGGTGAGTCTGCTCTCCCGGCCTCTAAGGGCCGGCCATGCACATCGTATGGCTGCCCACCAGTTCTGGATTTAGGTTCGGGGAGCCTTATGCTCTTCAGAGCGACAATACGGTCCGGGCAATGATGTTGCGCTGAATCTCGCTGGTTCCGCCAAAAGTCGTCACCGAACGATCGTACAGGTAGCGGCCCATGGCTACGTCCGCCTCCGCGTCGACTGGCGACATTCTCGGGCCCACGGCCTCGATGGCGAGCTCATCGAGTTTCTGGGTCAGCTCACTGCCTTGAAGCTTCAACAGGGAAGCTGCAGTTCCGGGAGCCTCCCCCAGGCTCAGGGCGGAAATCACCCGCCTCTCCTGCATTTCTACAGCGGTGACTTCGATCTCGGCGCGTGCGAGCCTGCACCGGAAAGACTCATCGTCGGCCAGGCCATCGACTGCGAGCCTTCTCACCCACGCCAGCCGGGCTCTCAGCCCCGCCGCATAGATTCCACCGCGCTCGAACTCCAGAAGGTGCTTAGCGACAGCCCAGCCTGCGTTTTCATCGCCAACGCGGTTGATTTTCGGGACCCGAACCTCGTCGAAGAAGACCTCGTTGAACTCGTGGTCGCCGGCGATGTTGACGATCGGCCGTATGGAAATCCCGGGGGACGACATGTCGATCAGCAGGAAGGTGATCCCGGCCTGGGCCCTCACCTCGAAATCCGTCCTGACGAGGCAGAACATGTGGGTGGCCTGATGAGCGAGGGTCGTCCAGATCTTGCTGCAGGTAACGATGTAGTCGTCGCCGTCAGACCTCGCTGCGGTCTTCGGGGAGGCCAAGTCAGAACCGGATCCTGGCTCTGAATAGCCCTGACACCTGCGATGCTCGCCAGTCAGAATACGGGGAAGATAGTGGAGCTGCTGCTCCGGCGTGCCGAACCGGATGAGCACCGGGCCGCACATCCGAATGCCGAACGTGTGGGTCGGCGGGGCTCCCGCGAGGGCGCACTCGGATGCGAAGATGTGCCTCCGTGTATCGGTCCAGCCTGGTCCGCCGAATTCCATAGGCCAGTCCGGCGCGACCCACCCCTTTGCGTGAAGGATCGCGTGCCACCGGGACATCGCAGACAAGTCGCAGAAGGTGCCCGTGCTGGCAGTCACTGCCGCCTTAAGGTCCTCCGAGAGATTTTCGTCGAGGAAAGCCCTGACGTCGCCGCGAAACTCCGCGTCGGCCGGTCCAAGTTCCAGGTCCATGTCGCCTCACGCATAGCGCCAAACCCGCGCCTCTGCGCGCGGATGCGGCTAATCATATACTATACATTTGTTCACTCACGATGTACCGCTTCTCCGGTGTAGCGAGGCAACTCGACGGCGTCGTCAACGACTCAATCGCCCGGAAGACAGGCTATGGTGCGTCGCGGCAGGCCCGGGTCGGCTCGAACCGTTGATTTTTGCACAACGATCCAGTCGGACGCGGCAGCATGAACATGTCAGCATCTAGGTTCCCCTCGGGAATCCTCGTCGAGGCAGAGGACTTCGACAGCTATGGGGGCTGGGTTCTCGACTCCCAGTTCGAGGCGCAGATGGGCTCGCCCTATTTGCTGGCCCACGGGCTCGGACAGCCGGTCGCCGACGCAACCACGACCATCCAAATGGCCGAGGCAGGCCTCTTCGCCGTGTGGGTTCGCACCCGGGACTGGGCAGCCCCGCATTCACCGGGGCGGTTCGCGCTTTCGATCAACGGCGCCACGATCGCCGCCGAGTTCGGCGCCAATGGGGAGGAATGGTCCTGGTATGCCGCCGGCAAGGTCTCCCTGCCGAAGGGCGCGGTGACCCTGGCGCTGCATGACCTCACGGGCTTTGATGGGCGCTGCGACGCGATCTTCCTGAGTCAGGACGATACGCCGCCTCCGAATGCCGTCGATGCCGCGAGCCGCGCCTGGCGCAAGGTCCTGCGTGGTCTACCGGCCGATCCGCTCGAGGCGGGTGATTTCGACGTGGTGGTCGTAGGCGGCGGCGTCTCCGGCTGTGCGGCGGCGCTGACGGCTGCCCGTCTCGGCCAACGAGTGGCCTTGATCCATGACCGCCCGGTGCTCGGCGGCAACGCCAGCAAGGAGATCGGCCTTATGCCGCGCGGCGCCCAGGGCTCCATCCTGCGCGAACTCTCGCAGCGAACGCCGGACGGCGACCTCATGGCGCTTTCACTTCTCGAAGCAGAGGCGACCGCGACGGTCTTCTTGGAACACCGGATTGTCGCCGCAGAGCGGAAGGGCGACCGGATCTTCTGGGTAGACGCCGTTCAAGCTCGCGGCGGGCAGGAGCGTCGCTTCCGCGGAAAGATGTTCATCGACGCCAGCGGCGTCGCCCAGCTCGGCGTCCTGGTGGACGCGGAAACCCTGTTCGGCCGCGAGGCGCGCTCGGAGTTCGACGAGCCCTACGCCCCCGAGGTGGCCGATGACATGCACCATGGCAACACCCTCTTCTTCCGCACGCGCATGGCGGACCGCCCAGTCCCCTTCCCCGAGGTGTCCTGGGCGACTGAGGTGTCCAAGGATTACGCCAATCTCAGCGGACAGCTGATCAAGTCTGGCTTGGAAAATGGCCCTGGCCCCTCGGCCAATCCTGACAACCCGACCTTCCAGTTCACCGACAATCCGACCAAGTCCTGGATGATGGAGTTCCCGGCGACGCACTTCTGGGAATACGGCCAGTGGCTCGACCCCTACACGTCGGGGGAATTCGTTCGCGACTATCTGATGCGGGCGCTCTACGGGACCTTTTCCAACGTCAAGAAGCTGGAGCCCGAGCAGTATGCCAACCTCGAATTCGAATGGATGGCGTTCGTGGCGGCGCAGGGCGAATTCCGGCGCTACAAGGGCGACTATGTCCTGACCGAGAACGACATCCGCAACCACACCCGTTTCAATGACATGCTGATCGCCAACGACGGGTCGTTCTGCATCCACTGCGCCTGGGGCCCTAGCGAGGGAAAATATGACTTTAGGCTCAAGGACTGGATCTTCGACAGCCGCGATCAGCAATCCTACGGCATCCCGTTCCGCTGCCTCTACTCGGCCAACATCGACAACCTCCTGATGGCCGGCAAGCACATCAGCGTAACCCACGTCGCTGGCTCTTCGGTGAAACTCATGGGGAATGGCGCGCAACACGGAGTCGCCGTCGCGGCTGCGGCGTTCCTTTGCAATGAGCACGACACGACGCCCCGCGGTCTTCTCGACGACCACCTCAACAAGCTTCGAGGTCTTGTCGATGCCCTCACCGGCCACGACCACGACATGACAAATCACCCGCCCACTCGCAAGTTTGTCGCCGTCCCGGGGTAACAGATAGAAGGGCTTTGTCAGGTGATGCGGCGTCTCGCTGTCCATAGGCCTCAAGGTGATTGATCGGCGTCGCATGGTGCGGAACGCCGTGGCCCTCGGTATCCTTCCACCTGAGCGAGGGGCTGACGTGGGCGCACCTCTGATGCGGGATGTGGCGCGCTATGTCGCCTTTGGCGAGCATCGGAGCGGCACGATCCCTGAGGCCCAGACCGCCGGCTGGATAGCCCGCCGGCTTTCGGCGCTGGGGTTCAAAGCCACAATTGAGACGACCCCAGTGTCGACCCTGCTGCGCCCCAGCGGCGAGCTTGTCTGTGCGGGCCTCAAGGTTGAAGCCTTTCCGCAATGGCGCCCGCCGACTACTGTTCTTGGGACAACCCTTGAAGGGCCGCTGGCGCCGTTGGGCGCGCTCAAGTCGGGCGCATTTTGGGTTATGGGTGCCCCTGCGCCTTTGAGTGCCTATTGGCCGGCCGGTTCGCAGGCAACGGCGGTTTCGGCGGGACAGGCGGGCGCCAAAGCATTGCTAATGGCCTTCGCTGAACCGACAGACGGCATTTTTGCCTGCAATCAGGAAGTGCAGGGCGGTCTTCCCCTGCCTGTGGCGCTCCTGCGACCCTCAGATCTGTTGGCTCTCCAAGGCCGGACGGCCCAGGGCGCTGCCGCGCATCTGACACTCCTAGCAATGCCAGCTGAGGTCTCGGCCCACAGTGTGCTTGCTCGAAAGCCTGGCTCGGGTGCCCCGATCGTGATCTCGACCCCGCTGAGTGGGTGGTTCCGGTGTGGGGCAGAACGGGGCCCAGGCGTCGCCTTGATGCTGCATCTAGCCGCACGTCTGTCGACTAGCGTCAGACCCGTCTGGATCCTTGCCACGGGTGCCCACGAACTCGGGCATCTGGGCATGAAGCAACTGCTCGAGACTCCGGGCCTGCCACCGCCGGCTGCCGTGGGCCTTTGGCTCCACCTCGGCGCCGGTCTCGCCTCTCGCGGTTTAGACGCCCAGTACCACACCGTATCGCCGCAATTCGCCACGGTTTCGAGGGCCTTCGAGATACCTCTTAAGGCGATCTTTCCGGCCGCGGATTGGATCTGGCTGCCGGTGAGACCCGGCGCTCCAGGAGAAGGCGGCGATATCGCCAAGGCTGGCTATGAAAAGCTGGTGAGCCTCGCCGGGGTGTTTCCGGGCTTCCATACCCAAGGCGACGATGGCTCAGCTATAGACCCCGCCGCTCTGGTCCGGCTGGCCGAGACTTTGACAGGCATGGTGGCCGACCTGGCTTGAGAGAGGGTTGTTGTGTTAGCCGGCCTGGGTGGCAACAATTCCGCCCCCACTGGAATCTAGGCAGACGTCGCCCGTGACCACGCCTCGAAGGGGTCGGTGCGGGGTACTGTTGGCCTGACCCCCTTGAAGTGATCCATCCCTTATGTTGGTCCGAGGACCTTTTGGATGGATGGAACGATGGCAAGGAAGCGCCACAAGCCTGAAGAGATCGTCGCCAAGCTGCGTCAGGTTGATGTCCTGACCGGTCAGTACAAGTCGAACTCCTAAGAAGTGAAAATGATTGCGGTGACGGGGACAACGTGTTTCCGCTGGAGGTCGGAGTACGGCGGCATAGAACGATCAGGTCAAACGGCTGACGCCGCTGGAAGATGAGAGTTTGCGGCTGCGTCGGGCGGTCTCGGACCTGACGCTGGACAAGCTGATCCTGACCGAGGCCGCCCGGGGACCCGAAGGGCGGCGTCAGCCAAACTTCTAAGCCCCGCCCGTCACCGGGCCTGTTTGGATAGGGTCCGATCTGAACTGAAGATCTCTGAAGGTCGGGCCTGCGTTGCCCTGGGCCAGGCACCGGTCCACCCCGCGCAAGCACTCCCGCGGGCGCGATGACGAGGCGACGCTGACCGCAACCTTTCGCAGGCTCACTGCCTATTTAGGCGGCCCTGAAACAGAGAGTTCGCCTTCAGGCTCTCTTCCACCACCAATCCCAGCCCACCGTCTCAGTTGAATGTTTGATCCGAGACGGTGGGGGTGGATCTCCAAAGCCCCCATTCCGCATTTCGGCAGTCAGCCGCGGTAGCCGCGGCAGCCGACCACATACGACGCAAACCCTCGCCTGCGGTCAATCGGCGTCCAGAAAGGACCGGACAGCCAGCAGGAAGTCCGGGAAGTTCTCGCGGCGAATATTGTGGCCGGCCCCTTGGATCTGGACCGCGCTCAAAAGGGGATTCAGCGCCCTGGCCTCTTCCACAATCGCCCGTGTGGCGATCCCGCCGCGGCTTTCCTCTCCGCAGATCAGCAATGTCGGCTCCGTGAGTCGGCTGACCGCGCCCTGCCAGGGTGAGGCGAAGACAGGAAGGGCGTCCGGATTGACCTGTTGCTTCGCAGCTGTCCAGGCCGGGAACTCGTCATCATGCCAGCTAGGCGAGGTTACTCGCCCCATGGCCGCAATATCAGCCTGGGATAGGGCCTGAAAGCGCTCCACCTGCTCTCGGAACTTCCGGCATCGAAGGGCCACAGCCGCCGGGTCGGCGACAGGAAGGAAGGTGGGGTCCTCAAGAATGATCTTCGACGCCCTGCCGGGATAGGCGCCGGCGAATTCGGCGGTGGCCCGGGCCCCGACCGAATGGCCCATGACCATGGGGGAACGAAGACCCAGGTAATCGATCGCCTCGAGAATGTCCCGGCCCGGGTCCCAGGAGCCCGCGGCAGCAGGCCGGGCGCTGCCGCCGTGGCCACGCGCGTCCAGCATGATGATGTCGAAGTCTGGAGACAGGGCCCTCGCCAACCGGCTCCAGCACAGACCGTTGTCCGTAAGCCCGTGTGACAGCACGAGCGCGGGTCCGTCGCCACCTGTGCGGTGGAAGGCCAGGTGTCCGCCGGAGACCGGCACGATGCCGGATCGCCAGGAGGCGGACGGGTCGCTGTCGCCCGCGTTTCCTACCACGCATAGGCCTCCGGCGCGGGACCGCAGGGCGGGAAGATCGCGTCGATCGCGGCTAGCGTCCCGGCGTCCAGTCCGATCTCGGGGACGTGCAGAAGTGATGTCAGCTGATCCAGGCTGCGAGGTCCGATGATCGTCGACGACACTCCGTCCTGGCGCAGCAACCAGGCCAAGGCCACCGCGCCGGGCTGTTCCCCCAGCGAAGCGCAGAGGGCTGCAAATCTCGCCAGTTGGTCCGACCGTGCGGCGGCCTCGGCGCGCGCGTCAGCCGACTGGCGCCGGCCGTCCGGGTCTGCCGACCGGCCCGCCAACAGCCCGCCGGCCAAAGGGCTCCAGACGATTAAGCCAACGCCGTACTCCCGGCTGGCCGGGATCACCTCGAGCTCGGCCCGGCGTTCCAGGAGGTTGTAGAGCCCCTGCTCCGACACCAGCCCAAGGCGGCCCCGCGCCGCCGCCGTCTCGCCGGCCTGGGCGATCTTCCAGCCGGGAAAGTTGCTGGAGCCGACATAGGTGATCTTGCCCTGGGCGATCAGCCGGTCGGTGGCCTGCCAGATTTCCTCCATCGGTGCGTTCCGGTCGATGTGGTGCAGCTGGTAGAGATCGATGTGCTCGACCTGCAGCCGCCGCAGGCTGGCGTCGCAGGCCATCTGGATGTGGCGAGCCGACAGTCCGCGGTCGTTGATGTCATCCGACATCGGCTCATGGACCTTGGTAGCCAGCACGATCCTGTCACGCCGTCCCCGATCCTGGGCCAGCCATTTGCCGAGCAAGGTCTCAGTGACCCCGACCCCGAGATGGCCCCCGTACTGGTTGGCGGTATCAACGAAGTTGATGCCTTGCGCGAGGGCTTCGTCGAGGATCGAGAAACTGTCCTGTTCTGATGTGCGAGGACCGAAGTTCATCGTCCCCAGGCAAAGCTCGCTCACCTGCAGCGCGGAACGGCCGAGTCTACGATACTTCATGAGGCTGATCCGATGTCTGGCTAACTAGGGCGCGCGAAGGGTCGGGCCGGTCACGAGGGGCTCGCTCGAATCCGCCACGCAGTAGCGGACGAGGCGCTGGGCGTGATCCGACAAAGTCTTGTAGTCCTCGTAGCTGATGCCCGGGACGATCGGTTCCCGGAACCAGGGGGCGTAGAACTCGAGATTGGGAATGGCCCGAATGGCGTTGGAGATATTGGGTGTGCCGCCGTGCCAGGCGCGCACGTCCCGCACCATGATCGCCCCGGCCGGCGCCGGACAAACCGTGCTCAGCCGCATCCATTCCGGCTCTTCATCGAGGCTGGGGATGGGGGTGCGGGAATGCTGGGTGCCGGGAATCTGCCGCGTCGGACCGTTCAGGCGGGTGACGTCCTGGGGCAGGAAATTCACGCAGACATAGGGACAGGGCAGGTCCCGGATGGTGACCTGGCCACGCGGGTCGTGAAAGGCGCTGAACGGCGTTGTCGCGCTGCTTTGCCAGTCGCGGACGTCGGAATGCAGCGGCTGATATTGCACCGCGCCGGGCAGGCAGAAGTCGCCGCTTGCCGCCCGCAGCGAATAGTCGGCGGATCCGAAAATGGCGGTGACCAGATCCGTGACCGCGGGAATGTCGAGCAGCATGCGCCATTCGGGCCGGTGTAGCTGGCTACGGGTCAGGCTTGAACCGCCAAAGGAATAGCGATGGGAGCCCCGGTTGCCGGCGCTTTGGGGGTCCAGCGCGAGGATCTCGGAAATCACCGAGGCACACCCCTGCGCCAGGATTTCGGTCTGCTCGGCGTTCAGCACATTGGCCATGACCACGAAGCCGTCGCGGCGGAAGAGCTCGACCGCGTGGGCGGTGTCGCGTGGCTCGAGAATATCCAGCCCGCGGATGCCGTTGTTGGCTTCCAGGTGCGCCCGCAGGGCGGCGACCTCGGCCGTGTCGGCCCACGCTTCGTCGGGGGCGGGCTGAATTCTGTTCGCATTCGTCATCCTGATCTCCGGACTTTATGTGCGGCGGCGTCAATCGGTGATGGGGTCAGGGGCTGTCTTGCCGCGCCCGAGCGCCGCCGCGATCTGATCGTGGCGAACGCGGCTGATGTTGTAGGAAACGAAGATGACCAGGGCGACGACCGCGATCACCGCCGCCACCGGGCCCCAGATCATGACCAGCCTCGCCTGCATTTCAGGGGCAAGACCCGCCCCGGCCGCCTGGGCGATACCCTTGGGAAAGCGCACGAGGTCGAGGGCCAGGCCGGCGAGCATGACGCCGATGCCGGAGGCCGCCTTCTGGCCGAAGCCGAGGCCCGCGAAATACAGGCCCTCGCGACGCCGGCCGAACAGCATTTCATGTTCGTCGGCCGCGTCGGCCATCATGGAGGGATAGGCGACCGAGACGAGACCGATGCCGATGCCCGCCATGCCGGAGTTCAGCTGCATCGGCAGCAACGCGGCGTCCCCCAGCGGCAGATATAGACCAGCGAGCATGGAGCCCTGGACGATGATCCAGTTGGCGATCAGCAGGCCGAAGCCGAGAATGACGACGTACTTCTTCTCCATGAATTTCTGGAGGGTCGGCGCCGCCGCGATGCCCATGAGCATGCCCAGAAGATAGGCGTAACCGATGAACTGGATCAGCTCGCTCTTGATGCGCCAGACGAAGACGAACGCGTGGTTGTTGAGGCTGGCGTTCAGGCCCATGGCCGTGAACAGGATGACCGCCGAGAAGAACAGAATGCGGAACGACCGGTTGCGGAAGATTTCCGCGACTTCGCCGGGCAGCCGCTTCCACAGCGCCGAGCGAACCGGCTCCGGCTGCGGCAGGCCGGCGGCGTAGCGCCAGACGCCCAGGCAGCAGATGGTCAGGCAAACCAGCAGCAGGCCGGCCACTGACCAGCCGAAACCGGGGTAGCCGTCGGGCTTTTGCAGGCCGCCGTCGGCGAAGAACATCGAATAGCCCACGGCGGTGACGGCCACGGCCGTGATGATCCCCGCAGTCGCGCGGTACATGACCAGGCTGGTGCGCCCGCCATAGTCCGTGGCCATCTCAGCCCCCAGCGCCACATAGGGGACCTGGAACAGGGAAATCGCACTCCGCGCCGCAACCGACATGACCGCCAGCCATCCAAACAGCGCCAACTGATCCATGCCGGACGGCGGGGAGAACAGCAGGCCTACGGACAGGGCCACCATCGGCGTCGCCAGCATCATCACGGGCAGCCGGCGGCCAAGCCTGGACTTGAGGCTGTCGGACCATGAGCCGATGACGGGATCGACCGCCGCATCCGCCGCCAGCCCAACCGCCAGGGCTGCGCCGACCAACGCGCCGGACAGCCCAAGGACGGCTGAATAGTAGAAGAAGATGAAGGCCACTGCGGCGTCGAAGCCGCCGCTCTGTCCGGCCTGACCCAGGCTGAAAGCCAACTTTACGAGCAGGGGCGGCTTGAGGGCCGATGCTTCGGTGGCCTGGACCTGGGCTTCAAGGGCGGTCAACGGCTACGCGTCCGGGAACGGGACTGAACCACGGTCGGGACTATGCATGAGAACCCCCCCATCTGCTTTTTCGGCAGTCAGATCGGGGGCTGGCCCGATCCGCGCGGTGCCCGTCGAAGTTACGGCCGCCAGAGACGTTGCTATTCCGGACGGCCATCGTCAAGTTATTATATTGATCGTCAATAACGAATGTGAGCGCATGACCCACCTGCTTACGGCCGGCGACTGGGGCGCAGTCATAGACCCTCAAGGGGGCTTGATCCGCAGCATGACGCTCAGGGGGCGATCGATCCTTCGGCCGATGGCCGACCAGGTGTCGGATGCAGTTCATGCGGCCTGTTTTCCCCTGTTGCCCTTCGCCAACCGGCTCGAAGGGGCCGTACTGCGGATCGGGGACCGAACTGCCCGGCCCCCGCCCGCCAATCCGGAACGCCATGCCTTGCATGGCTTCGGCTGGCGTTCGCTGTGGACGCCTGTCTTCGACAACGACAGCGCCGCTGAACTCATTCTGACAGGCGGTGGCGACGATGCCTGGCCATGGCGCTGGCGCGCGATCCAGCGATTCAGCCGGTACAGGGACGGACTGAGGATCGCGCTTGTCCTGACGAACGAGGACTCGGTGGCCATGCCGGCCAGCATCGGCCTTCACCCGGCCTTTGTCATGGCCGCCGGCACATCCATCGAGCTAGAGGTTTCCGGGGTCTGGGATTGCGATCGGGAGCTCATCCCGACGGCGTGGCGCCACGCCGACTGGACGAGCTTGCGGGATCACCCGATCGATAACTGCCTGACGGGATGGATCGGCCAGGCGCGGTTGCGGCATGCGGATGGCCTTTGCGTCACGCTGACCGCCGACACCAACCACCTTCATGTCTATCGCCCTCACGGATCGTCCGTCATCTGTCTCGAGCCGGTGTCAGCGCGGCCCAACGCGTGGACGATTGTACCGGGTTCAAACGAAGGCCCTCCGCCGATGCTCTCTCCAGGGCGTGAGTTGTCGGTGGTCATGGAAATCTCGGCCGATGGCGGCGGCGCAGGCTGAGAGCCGAATCCGACAGGCTGGCAAAAAGGCGGCCCGGCGATGAAGCCGGGCCGGAAGTCGCGCAAGGAAACGGGCGCCATGCGGTCCTGACAGGCAGGCGCACCGGAGGCCGGCAACGCCTACCTGTCCGAGGACCTCTAGAACTTCGCCTCGAGGATCACCCCGAACGTCCGCGGCTCGAGCAGACGGGCGTTGCGGTAGCGGCCGATGAGCGCGTCCTCGATGATGATGTTGGTGATGTTGTCCTCGTCCGTGATGTTCTTGACGAAGAACCGCACCCCGTAACGGCCGTCGTCCCGCTGGATGCGGATCTGGCCGTCGATCACGCCCCAGCTGTCGATGCGATCGGTCGGCGTGTTGTACTCGCGGGCATAGTAGCTGTCCTGCCATGTGGCGTCGGCGCGGAAGATCGCGGTCCACCGTCCGGCGAAGGGCGAGGTCTCATACTGCGCGCCGACCTTGACCTTCCCGCTCGGCGAATGCGGCAGTTCGTTGCCTTCGAGGTTGACCTGGACGCTGGGCGTGGTCGCCGTTTCGCTCTGGGCCGGGTTGGCGGCGTCCTCGCTGAAGAACCGTCCGATCTCGGTGTTCAGGTAGGAGAGATTGGCGTCGAAGCTCCAGTGATCGTCCGGCACGAAGACGAATTCCGCTTCCAGGCCCCAGATCTTGGCGTCGGCATTGGTGGTGGTCACGCCGCCGTTGATCCGCTGACCCAGCTGCAGGCCGGAGTAGTCGTAGTAGAAGGCCGCGAAGTTGGCCTGCAGGTTGCGATCCAGCAGGGTGTTCTTGGCGCCCAGTTCATAGGCGGTGACGGTTTCCTCGTCGAAAGTCGGGCTGGCCACGTTGCCGGGGTTCAGGCCGCCGCCTTTGTAGCCGGTCGCGACCGAGGCATAGATCAGCGTCTGGTCGGTGAAGCCCAGGTCCGGCGTCCAGTCGATCGCCGCCTTGCCCGTGGTCTTGCCGCCGCTGTACTCGGATTTGACGTAGGGATTGAGGCCCGTCAGGACGATCGAACGGCTCTCGCCCGAGCGTTCCTCCTCCGTGTAGCGAGCACCCAGGGTCAGCCGCAGGTCATCCGTCAGCGTGACGTAGGTTTCGCCAAACAGCGCCCAAGTCTGGTTCTCGCCGTTGCGCGACAGGTTGGACACCCGCCAGGTCTCGGCTGGCCGACCATTGGCCTTCTGGAAGGCCTCGATGGCCGGATGCCAGACCTCGAAGCCGCCCGAGCCCTCGCCCTTCAGGCCGAACAGCCCGACGAGGAAGTTGAACCGGCCGTCGAAGCTGGACGCCAGGCGCAGTTCCCCGGTCAGGAGCTTCGACTTGTTGGTGAAGCTGTCGGTGGTCAGCAGTCGGTCGGTGGTGACCGTGGTATCCCGGTCCTTGTTGTAGGTGATCGGGGCCGTGAAGCGGAACGGCAGGTCGGCGTTGTCCCAGTCCGTCGTCTGCTCGGTCGAGCTGTCTGAATAGCCGCCGATGAAGGACAGCGTCAGCGGACCAAAGTCGTGGCCAATATTCAGGATGCCGAAGTTCTGGTCGAGCTGGAAGGTGGGATCAGTATCCGCTTCCACGGCCCGCAGATCGCGGGGGTTGGGAGCGCCGGCATAGATGTTGCCGCCCACCGGGAAGGGGGTGAAGAAGCGCGCCAGGGTCTGCAGGATGGTGGTGTTGGCGTTCGGAGAGTCGAAGCCCAGTTCGTTGGGGCTGCACCCCAGCACCGGGTGCGACTTGCACAGGCGCTTGCCTTCCCGGGCGCGGGAGCTGTCTTCCCGGTAGGTTCCGAGGGTCAGGGTCGCGACGGTGGCGTCGGTGATCTCGAACACCGCCGTGCCGCGCAGGGCCCACTGATCCCGGCCGTCGATATTGTTGCCGGTCGAGAGGTTCTCGGTGTAGCCGTCCCGCTTCAAGGCGTAGCCGGCGATGCGCAGGCCGGCCCGATCACCGAGCGGGAGGTCGACGCCGGCTCCGAGCCGGACGTTTTCGAAGTTGCCAAGCTGCAGGCTGGCTTCGGCCGAGAACACGTCACCTGGCTTGCGGGTGATGACGTTGATCGCCCCACCGGTCGTGTTGCGCCCATAGAGGGTGCCCTGCGGTCCCCGCAGGACCTCAAGCCGCTGCAGGTCGAAGAATTCGTTCTGGGGCGGATAGCCGATCGCAGCGCCATTGACGAAGGACTGGACACCAAGGTCCGTCGACCCCAGCGCATTGGTGCCGACGCCGCGCAGGGTGAAGCGATCGTTGCCGGTCAGCACCGCATTGGGGATCGAGAACTGCAGGTCTGTGGCGTCCTCGATCTGGGCGCGGTCCAGGCTCTCCTCGGAGAAGGCGCTGACGGCGAGCGGCACGTCCTGCAAGGCCTGCTCACGCTTCTGGGCGGTGATAATGATTTCCTCGACGCCGGTCGACTCGCTGGTGTCCTGGGCGAAGGCCGGGACCGCCGCGGTGAAGGCAAGAACCGAGGCGGCGGACAACGCCAGCCGGATGCGGTGAGACTGGTTCATCTGGACTTCCCCCTGTGATCGCCCCTTTGGCCGATGAGTCGGCGGAGCTTATTGGACCTATCGTCAATATGGATAGGTTGGGGAAATCAGACCGTCAAGATTTATTCCTCAATCCGTCAATAACGAAATCAAGCGGCCCGGAGCGCCGCCACGCACTGACGGGCTCTGGCGCCGACAATGTCCGCGGTGTCGCCGGCTCGGTAGAGTTCCGAACCCAGCCCGAACCCGTTGGCCCCGGCGGAGCGCCAGCTCTCGAACGCCGCTGGCCCAACGCCGCCGACGGCGAGAACCGTGACCTGCGGCGGCAACACAGCCTTCAGGGCCTTGAGATGGGCCGGCCCGTACGTGCTGGCGGGAAACAGCTTCAAGGCTCGCGCCCCGGCGCCGACGGCCGCGAAGGCTTCACTGGCCGTCGCGAAGCCCGGCGCCGCCTCGAGCCCCATGGATACTGCGCGATCAATGACTGTCAGATTTGTGTCCGGCGACACGATCAATCGCCCGCCTGCCGCCGCCACCGCCTCCACGTCGGTGGGCCTGAGAACCGTGCCGCCCCCCACCAGCATCCGGCCCTCAAAAGCCCGGGCCAGGGCAGAGATGCTCTGCAGGGGGTCTGGTGAATTGAGCGGCACCTCGACGGCCCGCACGCCCGCTACAAACAGCGCCTCGCCGATCGCGACGGCTTCCGCCGGTTTGACGCCCCGAAGGATGGCGACCAGGCGGCACTCGGCCAGGGCGTCTTCAAGGGTCTTCATGCCAGTCGCTCCGCCAGCCGAGTCAGTCCGGCCAGGGCGGCCGCTTCACCATCCACCGCCTGAACGGTCCGGCCCCGGCGGGCCAGAAGCCCCCCATATAGGCCGGTCAGGGCCGGCTCGCCGATCAGGGTCACCGTTGTCCCGTGCAGTCCAGGCAGGCGTCGGCCCGCGCCCTCGATTTCCGCGCCAATGAGCAGGCCGGAGAGGAAGGCACCGGCATGCTCGGCCGCCAGCCGCCCTGCAACCACTTGCGCCCGCACCTGAAACAGGTCGCAGGAGAGGCCCCCCCCCTGCCCGGCCAGGTCCGCTCCGGCGTTGAAGGCGTCCTGCGACCATTGCTGATCGCCGCGCGCCAGTGAACCGCCGGTTCTCAACCGCTGGAACATCTCGCCGGTCATGGCGGTGAAGAAGTCGATGACCCGACCGTCCTGCAGCCGCACCCATTTGCTATGGGTGCCGGGAAGGCAGACCAGCCGTTCGCCGGCGCCCCCGGCCTGGGCCTGCCAGCCGAGCACTTGGGTCTCTTCGCCCCGCATGACGTCATGGCGGGCGGCGACCGCCCCCAGCGTCAGCCCGGGGGCGATCCAGACGCCCTCGGCCACCGGCGCCAGGGCGCCGGCGATGTCGACCAGTCCCGCGGGACAAGCCAGATGCGGCACGACGCGCCAACCCATTTCCGATCCGGCCATGCCGCACAGCAGGGCCGGCAGCCCCGCCGCATCCAAGGCCGGGACCACGGTGTCGGCGAACCGGGCCGGCGCATCGCCTGGACCGAGGGTCGAGACCCCCAGGTCGAAGGCTTGCCGGCGAAGGACCTCCCCGTCGCGGACCACCCACGCCCGCAGGCGACTGGTGCCCCAGTCGCAGAGCAGGATCGCCTGGCTCACGTCCGCCCACCGTCGATGACCAGGTTCTGGCCGGTGATCATGCCGCTGTCGTCAGACGCCAGGAACAGGGCCAGGCTGGCGACGTCGCCAGGCTGGATGCGCCGCTGCAGGGCGACCTGCTTCATCCACTCGGCCTCGGCCTCAGCCGTCAGCCAGAGGTCCAGCTGACGATCGGTGACCACCCAGCCCGGAGAGATGGCGTTGACCCGGATGTTCTGGCCGCCCCATTCCCGCGCCAGGGCCTTGGTCAGGGCGTGCACCGCCCCCTTGGCGGCCACATAGGCGGCCATGCCGGGTGGACCGAGCAGGGCGTTGATCGAGCCGAGATTGATGATGGAGCCGCCCCCGGCCAGGGCCATCATCGGCTGCACCGCACAGGCGGCGATGAAAACCGGATCGAGGTTGACGGCCAACCCCTCGCGCCAGCCCTGGATGGTGGTGTCCACGGCGACATGACGGCTGTCGTTGGCGACGTTGTTGACCAGCACGGTGATGGGTCCGAGCGCCTCCGCGGCATCCTGGATAGCCGTCTCCAGCGCAAGCGGATCGCGTACGTCGCAGCGTCGGAACCAGGCCCCCGCGACCCGACGCGCGAGCTCGGCCCCGGCGTCATCGTCGATGTCGATGAAGGCGATCCGGGCGCCCTGTTCCGCGAACGCCCCGACGAAGGCCGCGCCGATGCCGGTCGCGCCGCCGGTGACGAACACAACTCGTCCTTCGAGACTTGGAAACCGGGCCTTCATCAGTGCGACTCCCGGGAGACGACAGCGCTGCTCTTTCCGACCAGGAAATCGAGATCGCACCCCTGATCGGCCTGGAGCACCGTATCGGTATAGAGCCTGGCCCAGCCCCGACTGTGCGCCGGTGGAGGGCGCGTAGCCTCCCACCGTGCTCGGCGCTCGGCCAGTTCGATCTCACCGACCAGCAGATCCAGCCGCCTGCCCGGGCCGTCGAAGGCGATGGTGTCGCCTGTCCGCACAAGCGCCAGGGGCCCGCCGGCCTCGGCTTCCGGGGCGACGTGCAGAATGACGGTGCCGTAGGCGGTGCCGCTCATCCGGGCGTCCGAGATTCGCACCATGTCGCGCACGCCCCTGGCCAGCAACTTGGCCGGAAGGGCCATGTTGCCGACCTCCGGCATGCCAGGATACCCCTTCGGCCCGCAGCCCTTGAGGACGAGGATGGAGTTCTCATCGACCTCCAGAGCGGGATCATCGATGCGGTCCTTGTAGTCCTCGATTGTCTCGAACACGACAGCCCGGCCGGTATGGCAAAGCAGCTCCGGCGAAGCGGCGCTCGGCTTGAGGATCGCGCCTTGCGGACAGAGATTGCCCGAGAGCACCCAGACGCCTGACGAGGGGCCCACTGGCGCTGCGATGCTCCCGATCACCTCGCGGTTGAAACACTCGGCCGCCTGCGCGATGTGGCCCTGGGTAAAGCCGCTAACGGTTACAGCTTCCGCCCTGAGGACAGGCCCCAGTTCCTTGAGCACCGCCGGAACGCCCCCGGCGTAGCAGAAGTCCTCCATCAGGTACCGGCCAGACGGCATCAGGTTGACCAGCAATGGAACCTCGCGGCCCAGGCGATCGAAGTCCGCCAGATCGAGTGGCACGCCGACCCGGCCGGCCAGGGCCAACAGATGGATCACCGCGTTGGTGGATCCGCCGATGGCCGCATGGACGAGCATGGCGTTTTCGAAAGCCTCGCGCGTCAGGACCTGAGAAAGAGCGACCCCGTCGGTGACCAGCTCGACCATCCGTCGGCCGGTCATGTGGGCCAGGGTCTTTCGGCGGGCGTCCGCCGCCGGCAGCGCGCCGTTGTTGGGCAGGCTGACGCCCAGCGCCTCGGTCAGGCTGGCCATCGTCGAGGCGGTGCCCATGGTATTGCAGACGCCGTGGCTGCGGCTCATGCCGCTCTCGGCGGCCATGAAGTCAGCCAGGGTCATCTCCCCTGCCCTCACAGCCTCGGAGAAGCGCCAGACATCGGTGCCCGAGCCGATATCACGGCCCTGGAACTTGCCATTGAGCATAGGCCCGGACGACACGACCATGGTCGGCAGATCGACGCTGGCCGCGCCCATCAGCTGCCCGGGCGTGGTCTTGTCGCAACCGCCCAGCAGGACCACGCCGTCGATCGGGTTGGCGCGGATCGACTCCTCCACCTCCATCGCCAGCAGGTTGCGGAACAGCATGGCGGTCGGCCGCATCTGGGTCTCCGGCAGCGACATGGCCGGGAACTCGAGCGGTACGCCACCCGCCTCCCAGACCCCCCGCTTCACATGCTCGGCCAGGTCCCGCAGGCCCGCCTGGCAGGTCACCAGTTCGGACCAGGTGTTGCAGATCCCAATGATCGGACGTCCGTCAAAGGCGTCGTCCGGCAGGCCGGTGCCCTTCATCCAGCTGCGGTGGATGAAACCGTCGCGATCCAGCTTGCCGTAGGTTCCTGCGCTTCGGCGTTTGGTCATGCAGGTCCTCTCCCGACGAGACGCCCGACCGGGGCCGCAAGGGCGAGGTGGCTGGACGGCGGCGGCATCGTTATTATATAAGTCGTCAATAACGTCGGTGCGCCCTCTGTCAAGCGCCGCAAGGGAGAGATCGCCGTGCCGCCGCCTCCGATCGCCGCCTGCTGATGGTCGCTCGTCTACCCGTCGCGCGGCATGTGCCGGGCCGTCCGCTCCAGGCCGCCGATGATCAGATGCACCGCCATATCCTCGGCCATCCGGGGCGTCAGGGCGCCTTGCGCCATCAGCTTGCCCGCCCCGTCGGTGACCGCCATCAGCAGGTCGACGCTGGCGACCGCGATGCCGAGCGGGAGACCGTAGGTTTCTCGCACGCGCTTGACGAAGAAGCGGATGGTGCGGTCGCGATCCTCGCGGTTTTCGGCCTCCATCAGGCGGGCTACGGAGGGGTCGGACAACAGCGCTGTGATCAGCGACCCGCGATCCCGCACATGATCGAGATAGACGCGCGTGGTCTGCCGAATCAGATCGCCGAAGGTATGGGCCTGCATGGCCGTCGCCATGCCGCGGTCGCGCAACTCGGTCTGCTCGCGGTGCAGCAGCGCAGTCAGCAGGTCATCCCGGCTGGGAAAATAGTTGTACACCAGCGCCTTGCTGATGCCGGCCTCTCGGCCCAACCGCTCCATCGACACGGCCGTCAGCCCTTCGTCGAGAATCAGGCGCGCGGCGTCATCAAGGATCTGGGCCTTTCGCAACTGCGGCGAAAGCCGGGTGCGCTTGCCGGATTTGCGGACAGTGGGCGGCGCCGAGGTGGCCTGATCGGTCATGCGCCAAGCTTAACCGCCGCGCCGCAGACGGCAACCGCCGCTCGCACGATTACTGACGATCCACCCAACAGGCGCGGCCAGGCCGCTATCGAGACCGGAGACCAACCATGAACTGGGCGTTCCTTGCCGCCGTCCTGCTGGCCCTTTCCATCAGCGTCGGAACGCCGGTTCAGGCGCAACCCAGCCGTCCCGGCGCCACCGCGCCCCAGCTGGCGGCCCTGGGCGAGCACGCGGTCGGCGTCCGCAGCCTCAGCCTGGTCAATCCGGGCCAGCCCGACATCGCCGCCTTTGATGCGGCCACCGGCAAGGCCCCCCTCGTTGATCGGCGGCTGGAGGTGATGATCTGGTATCCGGCCAGCGGCGCGGCGGCGGGCCGGACCGGCTATGACAGCGCCCTGCCCGCCTTGAAGCCGGGCGGTGCGCCGACGACGTTCCGCATCGAGGGCCTGGGCGCCTGGGACGCCGCGCCGAAGGCGGGGCCGTTTCCGCTGGTCATCCTGTCTCACGGCTATGGCAGCCGTCCCGAATGGATGACCTGGCTGGCCGAGAACCTGGCCAGCAAGGGCTATGTCGTCATGGCGCCAGGGCATGCGGACCTGCCCTATGATCGGCCCCTGGCCCTGGTCCTGACGGCGGTGAACCGGCCCCTGGACCAGGCCTTTCTGGCGGGGGCGGCGGAAACCCTGGCCAGAACCCCACCCTGGCGCGGCGCGATCGACATTAGCCGCGTCGCAGTCATCGGCCATTCCATGGGCGGCTACGGCGCTCTGCGCGCGGCCGGCGCCCGGTTCAATCCGCAGGGCCTGCCGGCGAAAATGACGCCGGGCGGGCTGATGGAGCCGCTGACCCGGGACGCCGGACCGATGATCGCCAACCTCAAGGCGGTGGTGGTCATCGCCCCCTGGGGCGGGCAGGCCGGGATCGAGGCCTTTGCGCCCGAAGGCCTGGCCCGGGTGACGGCTCCGGTGCTGTTCCTCAGCGGTGACCGGGACGACGTCGCCGGCTTCGAGGACGGGCCGGTCCGCCTGTTCGACCGGTTGACGGGCGCGCCGCGAACCATGGTGGTGTTCCGGGGCGCGGGCCACACGATCGGCGTCAATCCCGCGCCGGCCGAAGCGATGAGCCGCTTCGCCACCGAAGAGTTCTTCGAGGACCCGGTCTGGCGCAAGGCGCGGGTCATCGGCATCAGCCAGCACTTCATCACGGCGTTTCTGGACCTGCACCTCAAGGGGATGCAGGACCGCCAGCCCTTTCTGGCGCTGAGCCCGGCCCGCTCGGACGATGGCGTCTGGCCCCCGGCGACGAGCACAACCGGCGCCTACGCCGCCGGCCAGCCGGGGGTGACGCTGTGGCGAGGCTTCCAGCGACGTTGGGCTGAAGGGCTGGAAGTCCGCAACGCCTCGCCCGCGCCTTAAGCCGAGCGCCAGGCAGCGACACCGGCCGGCGGCAGATTGCGACCGCCGAGGACGAAGCTGGCCCCCTCGGGCGCCGGACAGGTCGTGGCCTCGGGGCCGTAGTTGAAGGCGAAGGTCAGGTCGCCGCGCCGGCGCAGCCGCACGTCCGTCATCGGCGCGGTCAGGATCTGTCCCGCCTCCGTGGCGAGCTGCTCGACGACCCGGTCGAACAGAGGCGGCGTCGGCCAGGTGGCGAGGTAGTGAACCCGGCCCCGCCGCACCCAGGCCGGGCCGGCGCCGTCGAACCGAGCCAGGACCTCGGCGGCGGTTTCGAGCACCTCGCTCCAACCCTCGGCGTCGAACGGCTGGCCGTCGATCAGCACCGTCGGTCCGCTGCCGGGCCGCAGGCTTTCCACGCGCCGAACGGTGACATCGATGAGCGCCCTGCCGGGTCCCGGCGGCAAGCCTTCCGGGATGGCGACGTCGCGCGTTTTCGACCCGGTGCGAGGACCCAGCAGAACCACCGCGCCGCTGGATCGCAGGCGATCGACGAAGCCCGCATCGAGGATCGGCTGCGATGGCAGCACGACCAGGCTGTAGCCCGCGAGGTCCGCGTCCGGCGAGATGATGTCGACGTCGAGGCCGCGCCGGCGGAGGGCCGTATAGGTTTCGAAGGCCAGCCGCAGCCAGCGGAAGGAGTGTCCCTGCGGCTGGATCTGGAACAGCCAGTCGGCGTCGTAGGAGAAGACAAGGGCGACCTTGGCCGGCGCCGTGACTGGCGCGGCTCCTAGCCCGGCAATCTCCGCCGCGACCTGCCGTGCTTCGTCGGCGGCAACGTCTTCGCGACGATCTGGCAGGTGCAGCCCCGCATGGAACTGCTCCTGGGCGAAGGGCGCCTGGCGCCAGCGGAAATACGAGACGACCTCCGCCCCATGGGCGAAGGCCTCCCAGGTCCAGACCCGGACCATGCCCGGCAGCGGGGCTGGATTGTAGGCCGCCCAGTTCACCGGCCCCGGCTGCTGCTCCATGACCCACCAGCGCCCGCGCCCGCAGCCGCGGTAGAGGTCGTGGTGGAAGGCGGCGATGTCCGGGTGCCCCTGGCGCAGGTAACGGGCCTTGTCCTGCGGCGAGAACCAGAACTGTTCGAGAAAGCCCAGTGGATAGCTGTCCCAACTGGCTACATCGAGGTCCGCGCCGACGTCGAAGTGATCGAACTCGGTGTAGAAGCCCATGAAGTTGTGGATGATGTCCCGGCCGGGCGAGTTGCGCCGCAGGATGTCGACCTGCAGACGGTTGAACGCAACAACCTGGTCCGATGCGAAGCGGTTGTAGTCCAGCCGGTGAGCCGGATTGGCCTCTGTCACCGTCAGGTTGGGCGGATCGACCTCCTCGAAGCCGCGGTACTCCTGCGACCAGAATACCGCGCCCCAGGCCGCGTTGAGACTGGCGACATCGTTGTACCGGCGCTTCAGCCAGTGGCGGAATGCCTCGGCCGCGACGGGCGAGTAGCTGATCGTGGTGTCATGGCAGCCGTATTCGTTGTCGGTCTGCCAGGCCTCGACGGCGGGATGGCGGCCGTAGCGGGCGCTCATCGCCTCGACAATACGACGACATTCCTGGCGGTAGACGTCGCTCGAGAAGTCGTAGTGGCGGCGCGAACCAAAGCCGCGGGGTTGGCCGGCGGCGGACCAGGCGAGAATTTCCGGGTGGCGATCGATCAGCCATTTGGGCGGGGTGGCGGTCGGGGTGCCGAGCACGAGGCGAAGCCCCTCGGCGGCCAGGGTTTCCACGGCCTCATCCAGCCAGCCCCAGTCGAAGCGGCCAGGCTCGGGCTCCAGGCGGCTCCAAGCGAATTCGCCCAGGCGCACGACCTTGATGCCCATCGCCGCCATGGCCCGGGCGTCATCGGCCCACCAATCGCGAGGCCATTGCTCGGGGTAATAGCAGACGCCAAGTCGCATCGCGGTCATCCTTCAAAGGCCGGCAGGGCCAATCCCCGGACGCCGACGTCGGCTGCGAACAGACCGCCGGCTAGTGGCTGGCCGGCCAGCTGCGCAGGGGTCAGATCGTCCCGGGCGCTGGTGATGTAGAGGGTGGCCAGGTTGGGACCGCCGAAGCAGGCGCTTGTCGGTCGCTGGATGGGCAGCGGCAGTTCGCGCAGCACATCGCCGTCGGGCGACTGGCATGCCAGTCCCCAACCGTCCCAGCGGGCGTTCCACAGATTGCCGTCTGCATCGACCGCCGAGCCATCCGGCGTCCAGGCCTGACCATGGGCTCCGACAAGGGTGCGCCTTGCGCCAAGGCGGCCGGCTTCGATCTCGTAGGCGTACAGCGTCTGATCCAGAGAATCGGCCAGGTAGAGGCGCCTGCCTTCGGCATCGGTCGACAGGGTGTTGGCGATCCCCCAGCCGTCGAGCACCCGCGTGCAGGTCCAGTCGGACGTCAGGCGATAGATGGCGCCGGACCGGGCTGACGCCGTCTCGTGCATGCTGCCGAACCAGAAGGCCCCGTCCCGTCCCATGTTGCCGTCGTTGGTCCGGTTGAGCGTACGGTCGGCCTCCGGCTCCAGGCGCGGGGTGAACACCCAGGCGTCGGGATCAAAGAGGCCGATCCCCTCGCGCGCAGCCATCAGCAGGTCGCCGGCGCGGCGCATGGCCAGGGCGGTCGCCTGCACCGGCAAGTCGCGTCCTTCACTCTCGCCACTGACGGGGTCCAGCCGCCAGAGACGGCGTTGATGGATATCCACCCACCAGACGAGCCCACGGCCGGCGTCCCACAGGGGGCCTTCGCCAAGGGTGCAGGCGCTGTCGGCGACGCATGATACGGTCATACCCTGCGCTCCAGTCGCCAGAGAGCAATCTCTCCGGCCCGCAACACCCCGACAGGCAAGCCCCCCGCTCGCCAGACCACTGCGGACGCGGTGATCGGCTCGCCACGGGCCCAGCCGGGCACAGACTTCATCACCGCCTCGGGCCGATACCTTGGGTTGAGCAGGCTTGCGGTCCAGTAGCCTTCGGCCAGGGCCGTCAGGGGGAGCGGCGCGGTGGGCGAGACGCGGGGCGTCTCCAGCTGGGCGACGGACACCAGAACCGTGTCATCGACGCCCACGCTGAAGGCGGTGAGCCCGGGATCCTCGTGTTCGAGGCGCGCCAGCCGGCCGCCATGCAGGATGGGCCGCAGCCGCTTGTGCAGGGCAACGGCCTCGACAAGGAGCGCGCGGTCGCTGTCGCTGAACCGGCTGATGTCCGCCTCTATGCCGAAGTGGCCAAACAGGGCAGTCAGGGCGCGCAGTTCGAGGCTGGTGGTGCGGGCAGTCGTGTGGCTGTCGGCCGGACCGACATGCGCGCCCATCACCTCGGGCGGGAAGAAGATCGAAAAGGTCCGCTGGATGCGCTGACGCTCGATGGGGTCGTTGCAGTCGCTGGTCCAGATCCGGTCGGTGCGCCGGAGGATTTCGTAGTCGGCGCGTGCCCCGCCGGAGGCGCAGCTTTCGATCTCGACGCCCGGATGGGCAGCGCGGAGACGGTCGATGAGCGAATAGGCGGCGGGAACCTGTCGGTGGGAGGCGCGGCGGCCTCCGCTGATCCCATGAGTCAGGTCGCGGTTCATGTCCCACTTGAGGCAGGCGATGGGGTAGTCCGTCAGCAAACGGTCCAGTTGGCTGAATATCTGGTCGGTGACCTCGGACCGGGTCAGGTCGAGGACATACTGGCCGCGCCCCAGGGGCTGGACGCGGTCCGGCTCACCCAGCACCCAGTCGGGGTGAGCGCGCAGCAGGTCAGAGTCCGCATTGGCCATCTCCGGTTCGACCCAGAGGCCGAACTCGAGCCCAAGGGCGCGGACATGGTCAATCAGGGGCCCCAGTCCTTGCGGATACCGATCCGGGTCCGGGACCCAGTCGCCCAGTCCGGCGGTGTCGTCACGCCGGCCCCGAAACCAGCCGTCATCGAGGACGAAACGCTCGGCGCCTGCCGCTGCGGCGGCCCCGGCCAGGGCCTTCAGGCGCTCTGCGTCATGGTCGAAGTAGACCGCTTCCCAGCTGTTGAACTGGACCGGCCGGGGACCGCGGGCGGTCAGGATCCGTTGGCGGACGAAGGGGTGGAACCGGTCACTCAGTCCGTTCAGGCCCAGATCGGACCGGGCGGCGAACACCTTCGGCGCGGCGTAGGACTCTCCCGGCTGCAGGACCATCTCGCCGGGGCCGAACAGCTCTCCCAGCTGGACCTGGGCCCGCCCATCGCGCAGGCGTTCACAGAAGATGCGGTGGTCTCCGCTCCAGGCCAGGTGCCAGGCGGTTACGGCGCCGTGACTCTCGCCGAAGCCCGGCCGTCCGGCGACAATGAACGGCGGACTGTGGTGGGAGGTGCGGCCGGTGCGGTTTTCCTGGCCCAGCAGACCGCCGACCAGGCGGATGCGCTCAGTGTGGAATTCACGGGTCCAGCGGCCGGAGAACCGAAGCAACTCATCCCCGGGCAGGGGGAAGACGCCGGCGGCCATCCAGTCGATGCTGAGCGGCGTGGCGCCGGTGTTGCTGATCGCCTGCTCGAGCGTCAGCACGCCCGTGGAATCCAGGGCCAGGATGATCCGAACCGAGACGCCCGCCCGGGCGTCGTCCAGGTGAAGGGTCAGCCCTCCTGGCTCTGGCCGGGCCTGGGTGAGGCGAAGCTGGGTCAGCGTGTCCCAGCCGGCGCGGTGCAGGATCAGGCCCGGATGCCCGCTGAACCCGTCCCCGGCTTGCGGCAGCACTGAGAGCGCTTCGCCGCCGTCGAGGATGCCATGAGGCACGGCCGGGTCGGAATGCGCGGCGATGGCGGCGAGATTCTCGTCCGCAGGCAGGGCGGGCCCCCACCAGGCGAGACCCACCGGCCTGCTTTCGCAGGCGGTGATGACCAAGGTCTCACCGCCACCGTCCAGCCGGAAATGCCGCTCCCGCAAAGTCGCCTTCCTCGCACGCCGAAAATCTATTACACACATCGTCAATAACAGCCGGATCCCGCCGTGACGAGCCCTTCCCTTCCGACCCTCGACGTCGAGCACAGCTGGGTCACCGCAGGAGGCCTTCGCCTTCACTGCGCCCATGCCGGGATGGATCGGGGCGGGTCACCGCCGCTGATTCTCCTGCACGGCTTTCCCGATCATTGGACCGGCTGGTCGCCGCAGATGGCGGCCCTGGCGGAAAACCGGCTGGTGATCGCGCCGGACGGGCGGGGCATCAATCTGTCCGATGCGCCGGCCGAGGTCGGGGCCTATCATCTGGACAGACTGGTCGATGACGTCCTGGCCGTCGCAGAAGCCTTTGCCCCCGGACAGACGGTCGACCTGGCCGGACATGACTGGGGCGGCGTTGTCGCCTGGGCGGCGATCAGCCGGCATCCCGAGCGATTCCGGCGGCTGGCCATCCTCAACGCGCCGCACCCAGGGGTGCTGGGTGAGGCGCTGGCCAATGATCCTGTCCAGAAGGCGGCCTCAAGCTATGTCGACGCCCTACGGGCGGAGGACGCTGAGGCTCAGCTGGCGGCCGATGACTTCGCGCCTCTGTTGGCCGCCTTCGCAGAGCTGACCCGCGCCGGGCGGTTCAGCGAAGACGATCGCCAAAGGTATCGCCAGGCGTGGGGCCGGCCTGGACGGCTAAGCGGCGCCCTGAACTGGTACCGCGCGGCCGATTTCCTGGAACATCCCGACCAGGCGCCCTGGCCGGCGCGCGCCCTGCCCCATCCGGTGCTGATGATCTGGGGCGAGGACGATCTCGCGCTGCCGCCCAGCCTGATCGAGGCCCACCGACCGTTGGCGGCCAACCTGACGGTCGAGCGGCTGGCCGGCTGCGGCCACTGGACCGGGCAAGAGGCGCCCGAGCGGGTGAACCCCCTGCTGATCAGCCATTTCGCCGTCTGATCCACTATTGACTACTTGTATAATAACGCCCTACTTCGGCGACCGGAGGAGTTACCGATGATCAAGGGCGTTCATCACATCGGCCTGACAACCAGCGATCTGGATGCCGCGACGGCGTTGTTCGGGGCAGGTCTTGCGCTGGAGGAGGCGCGACGGTTCGAGGTCACCGACCAGGCGTCGGCGCGGGCGCTGTTTCAGCTGGATGGCGTCGCCGCGGACGTCAGACTGACCCGGGCGGCCAACGGATTTCTGGAGCTGTTCCGCTTCGACGCCCCGGCGTCTCCGCCGATCCGCGCCCGGGGGGCCAATGAGGCGGGCATCACCCACATCTGCATTCAGACCCCGGCCGGCGAGGCGGCTCTGGCAAGCCTGTCGGGGGCCGGGGCGCGCTTTCCACACGGCCTGACCAGCCTGGGTGGTGACTTCCGCTATGGCTACGGCCGCATCGTCGATGAACTGATCATCGAGGTCGAGGAGACGGCGGCGGCGCCCGACGCGGGACCGGAGTCCTGGATCGGCCACGTTGCCTTCGCAACGCCGGACATGGACCGGCTGACGGGTTTCTACGAGGCGCTGACCGGCCTCAGGCGCCATGGCGGGCAAAGGCTGACCGGACATGCCGCCTATGACCGGATCACCGGGCTGAAGGATGTCGACGTCACGGCGGCCTGGATCCAAGGGATGAACATCGGGCTGGAGTTCTGGAGCTACGCCAATCCACCCACGACGCCGCGGGCCGACGATCGGCCCGTGCATGAGGCCGGCTATTCCCACGTCTGCTTCGAGACCGATGATGTCGAGAGCGACCTGGCGCGGGCCATCGCCGCCGGCGGCCGCCCGCATTCGGCTGTGCAGGACCTGGGCTCGGCCAGGGTGGCTTACCTGCGCGATCCAGACGGAAACATCGTCGAGCTGCTGCAGTGGTCGGCATCTGCGGCCGCGCTGTCGGTCGACACCCTGGCGGCGCCCGATGTCCTGGCCCGGCTGAATGTCGCCCTGGACGAACGCCGTGCCGCCGCGAAGGCCCAGGCATGAACCGGGTTGCCCTGATCACCGGAGCCGCCCAGGGGATCGGCATGGCCGCCGTCGAGCGGCTGGCCGAGGACGGGTTCGATCTGGCGCTGTTCGACCTGCCGGGCAGCGACCTGGCGCCGGCGATCCGAGCCGCAGGGAAACAGGGCCGCAAAGCGATGGAAATCCGCGGCGACGTGGCGCTGGAGGCGGACTGGATTCGTGGCGTCAGCATGGTTCTGGACCACTTCGGCCGCCTGGACGCCTTGATCAACAACGCCGGCATTTCCGGACCGGTCGGTCCCTTTTCGGACTACACCGTCGATGACTTCGACCGTGTCCACGCGGTCAACACGCGAGGCGTGTTCCTGGGCATGAAGCATTGCCAGACCATGCTCCGAGAATCGAGCGGAGCGATCGTCAACATCGCCTCGATCTCGGGTCTCGGAGGCGGTCGCAACACTCTGGGGTACACCGCGAGCAAGCATGCCGTGATCGGGATGACCAAGCAGGTGGCCAACGAACTGGCCGCGCACGGGGTCAGGGTCAATGCGGTCTGCCCCGCCCCGACGGCGACGGAAATGATGCGCGCGCTGGCGATTCAACGCCGCCCGGATGATCCGGACGGCTTTGAGGCCGAGTTCGCGAAGTTCATTCCGATGCAGCGCTACGGCGCGCCGCGCGAGATCGCCGACGCCATCGCCTTCCTGGCCGGCCCCCAGGCCAGCTTCATCACCGGCATCGCCCTACCTGTGGATGGCGGCGCCTGCGCCCGCTGACCAACACCGCTCTGGAGACCTGACATGGACCTTGGACTTTCCGGCAAACGCGTCCTGCTGACCGGCGCAACCCGCGGCATCGGCCGAGCCATTCTCGAAGCATTTCTGATCGAGGGCGCTCACGTCGCCTTCTGCGCCAGGGGCCAGGCCGGCATCGACGCGCTGATGGCGGCCCATCCGGCCAGCGCCAAGAACCTGCGCGGCCGGGCCCTGGACGTTCGGGATGCGGACGCCTTCAAACTTTGGGTCGCCGAAACCGGCGAGGCGTTCGGCGGGCTGGACGCGGTGATCAGCAACGTTTCCACCCGGCTCACCAGCACAGGAGAGGACCTGTGGCGGGAAACCTTCGAAACGGACCTCATCCAGCACGTCCGCCTGGCCGAGGCCGCACTGCCCTGGCTGGAGAAGGGGACCGATCCGTCGCTGACCTTTATTTCCTCGATCGCCGGTGTGTTGACCAACCTGCCGCCCGGCGAGGAAGCCTACGGCACCGCCAAGGCCGCGCTGATCAACTACGCCGGTCAGTTGGCCGCCCGTCACGGTCCGCGCGGACTGCGGGTCAACACCGTCTCGCCAGGACCAATCCTGCACGAGGGCGGGGTCTGGGACATGATCCGTCAGCACCAGCCGAAGCTGTTTGAAAGCGCCGCCCAGCTCCCCGCCCTGAAGCGCCACGGCCGTCCGGAAGAAGTGGCGCGGACCGTGGTCTTCCTCGCCAGTCCGGCCGGCTCCTACGTGACCGGCGCCAACCTGCGGGTCGACGGCGGCGCTGTGAAGGCGACCAATTTCTGATTGTGGGGCCCGGGGCAACCGCGTCGCTTCGTGCAGGGTTGCCCCCTGCCCGCTCTTGCAGGCGGGATGACTCGAGATCGGTCGGATCTGAGACGTGTGCCTACGCAGACGTGGAAGCGGGACAAGACCCTGCGGCTGACCGTCTGTCAGCGGTTCTGAACCCGCCAGGAGCCGACATTGTAGCCTGAGCAGACTCCGGACCTTGGCGGACACTGATCAGGTCGAAGCTGCGACTGCTGCAATCCCTCGGACAGCGCGTGGCGCCGGTCGGGCGAAACACGCAGTCAGCAATCCAGTTGGGCAGCCAGCGCCGTGAGGCTGTCGGCCGACCAGTCCCAGTCCTGCGCCGCGTCGACATCGGGTGCGGGGCGGCCGCCATACTCGTCGGGCCGTGCGATGTAGGCGGTCTTCAGGCCGCAGGCCCGGGCGGCGGCCAGATCCGTGTGATGGGCCGCGACCAGGCAAACGTCGCCAGGGGCGAGCCCGAGGATTTCGGCCGTTCCCAGATAGGCGCGGGGATCCGGCTTGTAGGCCCGGGTCACCTCGGCCCCTAGGATCGCATCCCACGGCAAGCCGCCTCGCCGCGCCATCTCCATCATCAGGGCGATGTTGCCATTGGACAGGGCGACGATCGGAAAGCCCGCCTTCAGGCGCGTCAGCCCCTCGACCGTGTCCGGCCACGGTGAGAGCCGACGCCAGGCGAAAGTCCAGTCCTGGAGCAAGGCGTCATCCAGGGCGGCAGGATCGATGCCCTTGCTCTCCAGCGTCTGGTCCAGCATCTCCCGGTGCAGGACGTCCAGGGTCGTGAAGTCCCGTCCGGAGGCGGCGTAAGCCATCATCACCCTGAGATAGCGTCCCCGCCAACTGTCGGTGAAGGCGGCCGGGTCGAGGTCATGGCGACCGATCCGCTTCAGGAACGAGGCGGACTCAGCGATGATGCTGGACCGCCAGTCGACCACCGTACCGAACACGTCGAACGCCAGCACCCTGGGTTTGCCTGCATCAGCCATGGGTCGGCGATCCGTCCTCGTTCACTGTTGCGGCCGCGGGCGGTCGCCGCGCAGCAGGCCGCCGGGGGTCTGGCCCGTCCAGACGCCGTTTTCAAAAGTCGGGACGCCGGACTTCACCGTCCACAGGTAGCCCCGCGCGGGTTGCAGCAACCGGGTGCCGCCGGCGGGTAGATCCTGGACGATCTCGGGCGGCCCGAGGTTCAACCGATCCGGATCGATGACATTGAGATCGGCGAGATAGCCCGGCGCGATGACGCCGCGGTCGAGCCAGCCGACCTGCTGCGCGTTCCGTTGTGTGTAACCGTGGACCAGGGTCTCGAGCGGGATGCTGCGGCCCGACTTGTTGCCCTTGGACCAGAGGGCAATGGTCGTGGTCGGGAAGCTGCCGTCGCAGATGGTGCCGCAGTGGGCGCCGCCGTCCGACAGGCCGTAGAGGGTGTGGGCCCCGGTCATCATGCCGTGGACGGCGTCGAGGTTGCCGTGCGCATAGTTGATCAGCGGCATGTAGAGCAGCCTGCGGCCGCCCTCCTCCATCAGGACGTCATAGGTGAAGCCCGCGACCTCGGCGCCGGCCCGCTCGGCCTGGGCGGCGATCGACTGGCTGGCGTCGGGCTCGTAGTCGACCGGGTCGTTCATCCGGAACATGCGCGTGAAACCGCGCGTCAGAATGGCGATGAAGCCGTCTTCGTAACGAACGCCCGCGTGTTCCCTCAGGATCGCCGCCCGCACCTCGGGGTCGGCCAGCCGCGCGAGCCGCGCCTCGATCGTCGGCGACTCCGCCGCGATGCGGCGGTAGGTCGGCGTGGCCAGGAAGGGGTTGGTGGTCGAGGAGAAAGACAGGATCGCACCGATCGCACGCGGGGCCACCTGCGCTTTCACGTCCAGACCCTCGGCGGTCATGGCGTCCAGCTCGGCGTAGATGTGCTTCCAGCGGTCCGGAGAATCGTCGGTCTGCTGCACCGTGAACGACAGCCTGCGGCCGCTGGTCTGGGCCATGCGGCGGATCAGGGCAAGCTCCGCCCGGGCGAAGTCGTCGTCGGCGGTCAGGTAGGCGTCGGAGATCAACTGGATCACCCCCTTGCCGGCCTTGCGCAGGGAGGCGGCAATGGCCAGCAGCTCCGGCTCGCCGGCCGTCAGGGTGCCGATGTTGGCGCCGTCGCGGCTGCGGTGGGCATGCGTGCGCGATGTCGAGAAGCCGAGCGCGCCAGCCTCCAGAGACTCGCCGGTGAGCCGGGCCATGCGCTCGATCTCGGCGCCGGTCGGCGTTTCAAGGTGGTCGGCGCCGCGCTCGCCCATGACGTAGGTGCGCAGCGCCGCGTGCGGCATGTGGGCGCCCAGATCGATGGCGTAGGACCGCCGGCCGATGGCGTCGAGGTAGTCAGGGAAGCTCTCCCAGTCCCAGGTCAGCCCTTCGGCCAGCGCCGTGCCGGGGATGTCCTCAACGCCTTCAAGCAGTTGGATCAGCCAGTCGTGCTTGTCGACATGCGCCGGCGCGAAGCCGACGCCGCAGTTCCCCATCGCAGCCGAGGTCACGCCATTGATCGACGAGGGCGCCAGGACCTGATCCCAGGACACCTGGCCGTCATAGTGGGTGTGGATGTCGACGAAACCCGGGGTAACCAGAGCGCCGCCGGCGTCGATGGTCCGGCTCGCGGCGCCGTCCACCTTGCCGACCGCGACGATCACGCCGCCGTCGATGGCCACGTCGCCGGCGAAGCTGGCCGCGCCTGTACCGTCGACGATGACGCCGTTGCGAATGATCAGGTCATGCATGGGAAACTCCGGGAATCTCGGCCGCCAGCGCGGCGACAGCTTTGAGGCGGTGGACGATGGCGGCCGGATCGGGCCCGCCCTCGCCCTCGAACATGGCGGCGGCGATGATGTGGTTCAGCGGGCCGTGGGTCTCCACCGGAACGGCGATGCCGATCACGCCGCGGTTGACGTGGCCACGGTCGAACCCGACCCCGGCCTCACGCGCGGCCGTCACCTCTGCGAGCCAGTCCTCGTAGTCCGGCGGCCTCGACCAGGGGACGCGCTCGAACCCTGCCCGCAGCGCCTGAGGCGTGAAGCTGCCGCGGGCGGCAACGAGCCGTCCCATGGCGCCCAGGAACATCGGAAGGCGTCGGCCGACGGTGAAGGCGATGCGCATGGCGGCGTCGGACTCGGCGACCTGCTCCAGCTCCACCTCATCGCCTGCGCGCCGCCACAGCGCGACGGTCACGCCCAGCTCGGCGGCCCCCGCCTCCAGCGCCTGGGTGAAACGGCGGCGCGGGTCGTCGCCCGCCAGCAGCGGCGCCGCGAGATCGGCGAGGCCCTGGGCGAGGCCGTAACGCCGGGCGCCACGGTCCAGCGTGACCAGGCCCTCATGTTCCAGGGTGCGCAGGATGTTCAGCGCCGTCGACGGGTTGAGACCCAGCTCGCGCACGACCTCGGACAGTCGCCTGGGTTCAGTGTGACGGCCCAGGCAGCGCAGGATCTCGACCGCAGAGGTCACCGCGCCGACGGGCTTGGCCAGCGCCGGGCGGTCCTCCCTGGGCAGGGGCCGGATGGCGTTCATCGCGGAAGCTTGAGGATCTCGGCGGCCTGGGCCGAGGTCGCGATCGGACGTCCACAGGCTTTTGCGATCTCGACCACCTCCGCCACCAGGGCGGCGTTCGACGGGGTGTCTTCGCCGCCGTAGTCCTCAAGCCCGACACGAACGTGTCCGCCGCGCTCGATGGCCAGCCTGGCGAGACCGGTCTTCGCGACACAGCCACCGATCACCGAGGCGGCCCAGGGCAGGGCCGAGCCCTCCATCATCTCCAGATAGGCGTCGAGCGCCTTGCGCGTCGGCGGCAGGCCGAAGGTGAGGTCGCCCTTCTTGCCGTCGAGAAAATTGTACTCGCCGGCGAGATAGAGCTTCACGAAGGCGCCGGCCGGCAGCCGCCCGGCCTTTTCATAGGCCAGGGTCGCGCGCAGCCAGCCCGGTTCGTAGATGGCGATGGCCGGGCCCAGCCTGGTCTCCGTCAGCATCTCGGCGAGGCCGGCGATGTCCTTGAACGAGGTCTGGTAGACGAACGACAGGGCGGGCAGCCCATCAGGCCCCTGCGTCGCGAGATTCACGGAACCAGGATCGAACGCCCCCATCCGCATCCCGGCGGCGGCCAGGGCGCGGTAGTGGCCGAAGCGGGTCTCGACGTCACGGCCTTCGGCGACGGTCCCGTAGAGAATGGTGTCCGGCCGGGCGGCCAGCACCGGGGCCCAGCCGGCGATGTAGGCGTCGGACGCCTCGGCTCCGGTCTGTTTGAGCCCCTGGATGTGGGTGTGGATGACGGTGGCGCCGGCATCCAGGCAAGCCAGGGCGTCGGCGGCGATCTCGTCCGGCGTCCGCGGCGTGTTCGGATTGCGGGACTGGGGAGTGCCCCCGTTGAGGGCCGCCTCGATGATCAGCGGGTCCAAGGCCGCCTACTCCGCCGCCAGCGCCTGGGGCGCGGCTTGCCGGCCCCGGATCAGCTTGCCCGGCAGCGCGCCGGTAGGCTGGCCCTCGCGATAGATGACCTCGCCCGACTTGATGGTGGCGACATAGCCCACCGCGTCCTGCATCAGGCGGCGCGCGTTGGTGGGAAGATCGTAGACCATGTAGGGCGCCTTGATGCGCAGGCGCTCGAAGTCGATGACATTGATGTCGGCCAGATAGCCGGGGGCCAGCACGCCGCGATCGTTCAGGCCGACCGCTTCAGCGGTGTCCTTGGTCTGGCCGCGAATGGTCTCGGCCAGGCCGAAGCGCGGGCCGCGGGTGCGGTCACGGCACCAGTAGGTCAACATAAAGGTCGGCAGGCTGACGTCGCAGATGGCGCCGACGTGGGCGCCGCCGTCCGACAGGCCCGAAAGGGTGTTGGGGTTGGCCAGCATGGCGCGGACGTTTTCGAGACTGCCTTCGACATAGTTGTGCATCGGGAAGAACAGGAAGGCGCGCCCCTCGTCGGCAATCAGCGCATCATAGACCAGCTCGTCCGGATGGACGCCGAGGGCCTTGGCCTTGGCGCCCAGGCTGGTCGAGGGGTCGGGCTCGTAGTCCACGTGGTCGTTCTCGACCGCGTACATCTTGTGATAGGCGCCGGCGAGGGAGTTGATGAAGGGGTGCGCCTTGGAGGGCGCCTCGGCGATCAGCTGGCGGCGGAACTCGGGGTCGCGCATGATCGCGACCTTGTCGGCCAGCGGCTTGTCGAGCAGCGGCTCGAACGACGGCCGGCTGATGAACGGATGGGCCGAGCCCTGCAGGCCGAGCATCAGCCCGACCGGGCGACCGGCCACCTGGGCCTTTATCGGCAGACCGTCGTCAACGGCCTCGTTCAACCGACGTGTAAGTTCGCGCCACTGGTCTGGAATGACGTCGGCCTGCACCATCGAGAAGCTGAGCGGCTGGCCGGCGATCTTCGTCAGGTCGCGGATCAGGGCGAATTCGCCCTCCATGTCCTGGAAGTCGCTGACCCATTGCAGGACGCCGGAGCCGGCGTCGGCCAGCCCCTGGGCGATGGCTTCCATCTCGGCGCGAGCGGCGCCGAGCGTCGGGGTCAGGTCGCCGTCGGCGGTGCGGTGGACCATGGTGCGGGTGGTGGAGAAGCCCAGCGCCCCTGCCTGGATGGCCTCGCGGGTCAGCTCGCGCATCCGGGCGTTCTCTTCGGCGGTCGCCGGCTCGCGGTTGGCCCCGCGTTCGCCCATTACATAGACACGCAGCGCCCCGTGCGGCAGCTGAACCGCCACGTCGATGTCGTGCGGCAGCTTCTCGACCGCGCCCATGTACTCATCGAAACTCTCCCACTCCCAGGAGAGCCCCTCGTGCAGGGCCGCGCCGGGAATGTCCTCCACCCCCTCCATCAGCCGGATCAGGGTGTCCTCGTCGCCCTTGCGCACCGGCGCGAAGCCGACCCCGCAGTTGCCGGCGACAACCGTCGTCGCGCCCAGGGTCGACGACGGCGTCATGCGGGAGTCCCAGGTGATCTGGCCGTCGTAGTGGGTATGAATGTCGACCCAGCCCGGGGTGACCATCAGGCCGGAGGCATCGATCTCCTCGCGTCCGGCAGGCAGATCAGCGCCAACGGCGACGATCCGGCCGTCCATGATCGCGACGTCGGCGACGCGCCCTGGAGCGCCTGTGCCGTCGAACACCATTCCACCCCTGATCACGAGATCCGGACCGCTCATGACGACCTCCCTGGTCTTTATCGTTGGGAGCATTCATGCACGGCCTAGCGCTCAAGTCGGAGTAAAATTCGCGACTGAGAAGCAAATTCTCCATAGAGAATACGCTTGAGCATGCATCGCCTATTGCGGGTCAAGCCAAAGGTGAACGCCCGAAGGCCGCAATGTGCCAAAGGCGGACCCGCTCACGGTTTATCAGTGCTGACTCTTAATCAGCGGGTCGCAGGTTCGAACCCTGCATCACCCACCATTTTTCTCTTTTATTTCCACGTTTTAATGGCATCAGGAAGCGACGCCTCGACTCCGGGAAAAGGTATAAACAGGTATAAACTGGATCCCAACCGTCGGGTCTCCATCCGAGCCTGATCCCGAACCCGAGCCAGCCGGCCTAAACGCCATCAGGAGGGCCGGGAGCGGTCCTGCGTCCTTCGCCAACTTGCCATTCGTCGCCCTGCCTCGGTATTGTCCCCTGCGAGGTTTGGGAGGTGGTTGTGTTTAGGGCATTCGTTCTGGCGACAGCGCTGGCCTTGGCGTCGGTGGGCACGGCTTCGGCGCAGGATGCTGGCCGAAGCAACTTGGAGGCAGCTCAGGCCGCCATTGGTCGAAGTGACTACGCCGAGGCCGCTCGCCAGTATCGGATGGCGGCCGATCAGGATAATGCGGTCGCCCAGCTCGAGCTCGGACACATGTACTATAACGGCCTGGGCGTGCCGCAGGACACCGTCGAAGCCTACAAGTGGCTATCACTAGCGGCGCACCAGGGTAGCTTCAGTTGGGAGGCTCTTGAAGATTTCATTGCCAGTAACTGGATGACTGATGAAACGATCGCCGAGGGTGAGCGGCTGATAACGGCCTGGTATCGGATGGCGGCCAATCGAGGCTATCCAAGAGCCCAGAAAAGTGTCGGTGATGCCTACTACACTGGCGATGGCGTTCCGCTGAACTACGTCGAGGCTGTTCGCTGGTATCGGATGGCCGCTGATCAGGGCCAACAGTCAGCCCAGGGCACCCTAGGCTTCATGTATTACCTCGGCCGAGGCGTCCCGCAGAACGATGTAGAAGCCTACAAATGGTCTGCCCTTTCGGCGGCTCAAGGGGGCACTACCGCTAACTATACCATTAGCGTTGCTCGCCTTGAAGAACTCCGTCGGCGTATGACACCTGCCCAGATCGCCGAGGGTCAGCGGCTGGCAGCAGCATGGCGGCCTCGCTGAGTTTGCCAGAACGCCTCCGAGAGGGCCTGAACCTGTCCAGCGCTCGCCGGTCACTCTTAATCAGCGGGTCGCAGGTTCGAATCCTACTGCACTCACCATCGCGGTGGTGTTTGATTTCGTCCACAATCAGTCAACGGAAACGCGGCGGGTCGCCGTCCCCCGGTCCTCGGCCAGCCATCTGCCGAGCAGGGACTCCATCGCCCCGACGCCGAGATGGCCGCCGTACGGGTTGGCCGTGTCGATGAAGTTGCCCCCCTGGGCGACCGCCTGGTTGAGGATGGAAAAGCTTTCCTGTTCCGATGTGCGCGGACCGACGTTCATCGCGCCCAGGCAAAGCCCGCTCACCTGCAGCGCGGGACGACCCGGTCTGCGATACTTCATGGGGCTCTTCCGACGACTCGATTGCTAGGGCGCGCGAAGGGTCGGGCCGGTCACGAGACTCTCGCTCGAATCCGCCACACAGTGGCGGACCAGGCGCTGGGCGTGATCAGACAGGGTCTTGTAGTCCTTGTAGCTGATGCCCGGGACGATCGGCTCGCGGAACCATGGGGCGTAGAACTCGAGGTTGGGAATGGCCCGAATGGCGTCGGAGATATTGGGCGTACCGCCGTGCCAGGCGCGCACGTCCCGCACCATGATCGCTCCGGCCGGCGCCGGACAGACCGTACTCAGTCGCATCCATTCCGGCTCGTCGTCCAGGCTGGGGATCGGCGTGCGGGAATGCTGGGTGCCGGGAATCTGCCGCGTCGGGCCGTTCAGGCGGGTGACGTCCTGGGGGAGGAAGTTCACGCAGACATAGGGACAAGGCAGGTCCCGGATGGTGAGCTGGCCACGCGGGTCGTGAAAGGCGCTGAAGGGTGTTGTCCTGCTGCTCTGCCAATCGCGGACGTCGGAATGCAGCGGCTGGTACTGAACCGCGCCGGGCAGGCAGAAGTCACCACTCGCCGCCCGCAGCGAATAGTCCGCCGAGCCGAAGATGGCGGTCACCAGATCCGTGACCGCGGGGATATCGAGCAGCATGCGCCACTCGGGACGGTGCAGCTGGCTGCGGGTCAGGCTGGAACCGCCAAAGGAATAGCGATGGGAGCCCCGGTTGCCGGCGCTTTGCGGGTCCAGCGCGAGGATCTCGGAAATCACCGAGGCACACCCCTGCGCCAGAATTTCAGTCTGCTCGGAATTAAGCACATTGGCCATGACCACGAAGCCGTCGCGGCGGAAGAGCTCGACTGCGTGGGCGGTGTCACCGGGATCGAGAATATCCAGTCCCCGGATGCCGTTGTGGGCCTCCAGGTGCGCCCTCAGGGCAGCGACCTCGGCTGTGTCGGCCCACGCTTGGGTGACGCCGGATTCCATTTTGCTCGCCTTCGTCATCGCGACCTCCAGGCTTCAGGCGCGGCGGTGCCAATCGGTGATGGGGTCATGGAGCTGTCTCGCCACGCCCGAGCGCCGCTGCGATCTGGTCATGGCGAGCGCGGCTTATGTTGTAGGAGACGAAGATCAGCAGGGCGACGACAGCGATCACCGCCGCGACCGGCCCCCAGACCATGACCAGCCGGAACTGCATTTCCGGAGGCAGACCCGCCCCGGCAGCCTCGGCGACTCCCTTGGGAAACCGCACCAGATCGAGCGCCAGGCCGGCGAGCATGACACCGATGCCGGAAGCCGCCTTCTGACCGAAGCCGAGCCCCGCGAAGTACAGGCCCTCGCGACGCCGGCCGAACAGCATCTCATGCTCGTCGGCCGCGTCGGCCATCATCGAGGGATAGGCGACCGAGACGAGCCCGATGCCGATGCCGGCCATGCCGGAGTTCAGCTGCATCGGCAGCAGCGCCGCGTCCCCCAGTGGCAGGTAGAGACCGGCAAGCATGGAGCCCTGCACGATGAGCCAGTTGGCGATCAGCAGGCCGAAACCGAGAATGACGACGTACTTCTTCTCCATGAATTTCTGGAGGGTCGGCGTCGCCGCGATACCCATGAGCATGCCCAGAAGGTAGGCGTAGCCGATGAACTGGATCAGCTCGCTCTTGATGCGCCAGACGAAGACGAACGCGTGATTGTTGAGGCTGGCGTTCAGGCCCATGGCCGTGAACAGGATGACCGCCGAGAAGAACAGGATGCGGAACGACCGGTTGCGGAAAATTTCCGCGACTTCCCCGGGCAGCCGCTTCCAAAGAGTCGAACGCACCGGCTCAGGCTGCGGCAGGCCGGCAGCATAGCGCCAGATGCCCAGGCAGCAGACGGTCAGGCAGGCCAGCAGCAGGCCCGCCACCGACCAGCCGAAGCCGGGATATCCTTCGGGCTTCTGCAGGCCGCCATTGGCGAAGAACACCGAATAGCCAACGGCGGTCACGGCCACGGCCGTCATGATCCCCGCGGTCGCGCGGTACATGACCAGACTGGTTCGCCCGCCGTAGTCTGTGGCCATCTCCGCCCCCAACGCCACGTAGGGGACCTGGAACAGGGAAATGGCGCTCCGCGAAGCAACCGACATGACGGCCAGCCATCCGAACAGCGCCAGCTGATCCAGGCCGGACGGCGGGGAGAACAGCAGGCCCACGGACAAGGCCACCATCGGCGTCGCCAGGATCATGACGGGCAGCCGGCGGCCCAGTCTGGACTTCAGGCTGTCGGACCATGAGCCGATGACGGGATCCACCGCCGCATCTGCCGCCAGCCCCACCGCCAGGGCCGCGCCGACCAGCGACCCGGATAGGCCGAGGACGGCCGAATAGTAGAAAAAGATGAAGGCCACCGCAGCGTCAAAGCCGCCGCTCTGTCCGGCCTGTCCCAGGCTGAAGGCCAGTTTTACCAGCAAGGGCGGCTTGAGGGCCGATGCCTCGGCGGCATGGGTCGGTGCTTCAACCTTGGGCAACGGCTATGCGTCCGGGAAATTGGAGTGAAGGGCAGTCGGCAAGGTGCATGAGAAACCCCTTAACAGGCTTTGCGCAAGGCGGCTCGGAGGCCTGAGTCCCGGCGGCGCATTCGCCCGCAGGAACCTGCGCAGCGCACTGGAGAGCGTACTGCCCGGCCATGTGGTCCGCCAGCGTGACGATCATCGCCATAAGGCCCGTAGGCCGGGCCGGGCGCACCGCATGCTCGCCACGCTGTCGAGCGTGTGCGGAATCCCGCGCGGATTTTCAGGGACGTGCTCGGATCGTGGATCTGGCTGGCGGCTTTCGCGCCACAACGCACGGGGCTGTTCCGCGCTTCAGGCCGCCTCGTCCAGCGGCACGACATCGACCCCGACCTTGATGGTCTGTGCGCCGGAGCCCAGCACGACGCCGCCGATGGGGGCCACGTCGGAATAGTCGCGGCCCTTGGCGAGCACGATATGCTCCTCCGACACCACCAGAGCATTGGTCGGGTCGAAACCGATCCAGCCGGCCTGCGGGCCGCACCAGAGGTCGACCCAGGCGTGAGTGGCGTCGGACCCCTCCAGACGCGGGCGACCGGGCGCAGGGTAGGTTCGCAGGTAGCCGCTGACGTAGGCGGCCGGCAGACCCAGGCCACGCAGGCCGGCGATCATCACCTGAGCGAAGTCCTGGCAGACCCCGTGGCGAGCCTCGAAGGCCTCAATGGCGAGGGTGCGCACGTCTGTCGATTCAGCGTCGTACCTGAAATCGGCCTTGATACGGCTGGCCAGGTCGAAGGCCGCCTCGATCACCGGCCTTCCCGGCGTGAAGCTGATCGCGGCGTAGGCGGTCATCGACGGGTGAGTGGCCGTCATGGCCGTCGGATAGAGAAAATGCGCCGGCGAGCCGAGGCCGAGGTCGGTGATGGCGAAGCCGTTTTCCCGGATGCGTTCCCAGGTCTCGCCGCCGAGCGGCAGCGTGCGGGGGGGCCTGGTGACGTCGACCTTGGACCGGGAGAGGATCCGCAGTTCCCGATGCGGCGTCTCGATGATGGCGGTGACCACCGGCTCGCCGAACTGGCCGACGTGCTTCTCCAGCCGGGTCGGCGTCGGGGTGATGCGCAGGCTGCTGGACAGCACCGTCTGGTCGGCGGCCTGCTGCGGTGTCAGGCGCAGGGCGCAGCGAGCGAAGGTGACCGGCTTCTCGTAGAGGTAGGTGGTCAGATGGCGCAGCGAATAGATCACGCCAGGCCGCCCAGCTTCTTGGTCGGCGTCGCGTTGGACCCTTGCAGGAAATAGCGGTCGGCGACGGCGTTCGACAGCGACATCAGCATCTGCTCGAAGGCCTTGGCCTTGTCCTCGCCAAGGTCTGCGGCGTCCTCGGTGTCGACCTGGCTGCCAAGCTGGATCATCAGCCGCATCGGCGCCTCGGGCATGCCGTCGTCCTGCAGCTTGGGCAGGGAATCGAAGTGGGTGCGCAGGGTGGCGACCTGGAAGGCGACCGAGCGCGGGTTGTAGGGATCCAGCATGACCAGGTCCCGGACCGGGGTCAGGGCCATGCCGATAAGATAGCGTGACCGGTAGGTGATCTGGCTGTCGACCAGGTCGAGCAGCAGGTCGAGATCGTCGAGGGTTGCGTCGTCGTTGGCCAACTTGCGCATGATCCGGCAGGTGTTGACGCCGCGCTCGATGCGGCGGCCCATGTCGAGAAACCGCCAACCGGCCACCCGGTTCATATTCTCCTGCGCCAGGCCTGACAAAGTGGCGAGCGCCTGCAGCGCCGCTTCGGTTCGGGCCAGGCCCTCGGCCTCCGAAATCTGATCCTGCCCCCTGCCCGACAGTCGGTTCTCGAGGTCCTGAAGCAGCTTCCAGAAATCTTCCGACAGGCGCTCGCGCATGCTGGCCGCGGCGCGCCGCGCGGCGCGAACAAGGCGGATGACCGAACCGTAGGCGTCCTCGTCATGCAGGGCGCTGGCGACGAAGCCGGAAACCCGCTGCGGCGCCTCTTCGCCGACAGCGCCCCATTCGACCAGCAGGCCCTGAAGCTTGGCCAGGGTCTCCCCTGCCCCATGCAGGGCGGCGTCGGAATCCATCAGGCTGGTGCAGAGGCTGCGGACCAGGCGAAGCGTGCCTTCCGCCCGCTCCAGATAACGGCCCAGCCAGAACAGGTTGTCAGCGGCGCGGCTGGGCAGGTTGCCCATGATCCGCCGGACCTTGACGTCGTCCCGCTGGGTCATGAGCGAGATGCGCTCCACCGGCTTGTTTGACAGCACCCAGACGTCGGCCGCCTGGGCCCCGTCGCCCATGGAGATGGCGCGCGCGTCTTTCTGGTCGGACACGCGGCAGAAGCCGCCGGGCATGACCTTCCAGCCGTCCGGGGTCGCCACCGCGAAGACTCGCAGGACGAAGGGGCTTGGCTGAGGCGCGCCATCGCGCCAGGCGGGGGTGGTGGACAGACGGACCACTTCCTGGCCGACGAAATCGACAGGGCGGTCCCGCATGGCTTCGATCAGCGACTGACGGACGTCGGGCGACAGGTCGGCCAGCATGCGCGGCCCCTTGGCCAGCGCCGGGTGACCCTGACCATTGAAGGCGGCGGCGATGGCCAGGCTGTCGAGGCGGCTCTCGACGAGACTGCGTTCGCGCGGCTGGCCGCACCACCAGGTGGCGACGTTGGGCAGCTTGAGGTCTTCGCCGATCATCCGGCGGCTCAGGGCCGGCAGGAAGCTGAGCAGGGCCCGCGATTCCAGCAGGCCGGACCCCGGCATGTTGGAGACCACCACGCCGCCCGCCCGGATCGCCTCCAGCAGGCCCGGGACGCCCAGGCGCGAGGCGCTGTTGAGCTCCAGGGGATCGATGAAGTCGGCGTCGACCCGCCGCCAGATCACGTCCGCGCGCTTGAGGCCGGCGATGGTCCGCACATAGGCCTGACCGTCCCGCACCACCAGATCGTCGCCTTCGACCAGCAGAAAGCCCAGGTAACGGGCCAGATGGGCCTGCTCGAAATAGGTTTCGCTGAAGGAGCCCGGACTCAGGAGGCAGATCCGGGGATCACTGCGGCGGGCGGCCTCGGCAAGGCTGGCGCGGAAGTCGCTGAAAAAGGGCGCCAGCCGCTGCACGTTCATGGCGTTGTAGAGCTTGGGAAAGGCGCGTGAGAGAACCAGACGGTTTTCCAGGGCGTAGCCGGCGCCGGAAGGGGCCTGGGTGCGGTCATCCAGCACCCACCAGCGGCCGTCCGGGCCCCTGCCCAGATCGGCGGCGTAGATATGCATCGGCCGGCCGCCGGGTGGCGAAACACCGCGCATGGCGCGGATGAAATCGCTGCTGCCGGTCACCGCGGCCGCCGGCAGATGGCCTTCGCTGATCAGCTTTGCGTCGCCGTAGACATCGGTCAGCACCGCCTCGATCAGGCCGGCCCGTTGCTCCACCCCGGCGGCGATATGCTTCCATTCCTCCTCGCCAAGGATCAGTGGCAAGGGATTGAGGGGCCAGGTGCGTTCGTTGTCGTCGCCGTAGATGCGGTGGGACACGCCGGTGTCGCGGATGTGGCGCGTCGCCAGGGCGAAACGATCCTCGAACTCGCCCGGCGGGAACGCCGCCAGGGCGCCGAGATAGCGGGTCCAGGCCTCCGGCATGGCGCCGTTTCGGCCCATCAGCTCATCGGGCGCATCGGCGAACGGACGATAGCCGCTGAGCCATGTCTGCAATCGCGCCTGCGCGCCGGCGTCGGGGTCTCGCAAGGCGGTGTCAGCGGCCAACAGGGCGTCTCAGATCCAGGGTCAACGGAAACTCGAGACTGCGAGACTCAGGCGCCACCTCGATAGGACCCGGAGTATGGCCGTGTTGCTGGAACCGCGCCAGCCGACGCGCCTGGGCCTCATAGCTGTTGACCGGCACGGTGTCGTAGTTCCGGCCGCCCGGATGACTGACGTGGTAGACGCAGCCGCCCAGCGAGCGGCCGTTCCAGCGATCGACGATGTCGAAGGTCAGAGGCCCCTGCGGCGCGATGGTGGGGTGCAGGCCGCTGTGCGGTTGCCAGGCCTTGTAACGGACCCCGGCCACGGCCTGCCCGGCCAGACCGGTCGAGGTCATGGGCAGGGCGCGGCCGTTGCAGGTGATGATGTGCCGCTCCGGCGTCAGTCCGGTGGCGAGGATCTGCAGCCGCTCGACCGAGGCGTCGACAAAGCGCGCCGTGCCGCCGCCGGTGCTCTGCTCGGCCATCACATGCCAGGGTTCGAGCGCATGACGGATCTCCAGGGAGACGCCGCCGTGTTCCACATGGCCATAGGCGGGGAAGCGGAACTCGCGCTGGGCCTCGAACCAGACCGGATCGAAGGGGTAGCCGGCGGCCTTGAGGTCATCCAGTACGCCCAGGAAGTCGGCCCAGACGAAGTGGGGCAGCATGAAGCGGTCGTGCAGGCTGGTCCCCCAGCGGACGAGATCGCCGTCCTGCGGCTGTTTGGCAAACCAGGCGATCAGGGCGCGGAGCAGCAGTTGCTGCGCCAGGCTCATCCGCGCCTCTGGCGGCATCTCGAAGCCGCGGAACTCGAGCAGGCCCAGCCGGCCGGTCGGACCGTCCGGAGAATAGAGCTTGTCGATGCAGATCTCGGTGCGGTGCGTGTTACCGGTCACATCGGCCAGCAGGTTTCGGAACAGCCGATCAACCAGCCAGGGTGACGGCGTCTCCGCAGACTCTCCGCCGGGAGCCGGGACGGCGGCGAGGGCGATCTCCAGCTCATAGAGGCCGTCGTGGCGCGCCTCGTCGATGCGCGGCGCCTGGCTGGTCGGGCCGACGAACAGGCCGGAGAACAGGTAGGAGAGCGAGGGGTGGCGCTGCCAGTAGATCAGCAGACTCTTCAGCAGGTCCGGCCGGCGCAGGAACGGCGAATCCGCCGCCGTCGCGCCGCCGACCACCACATGGTTGCCGCCGCCAGTGCCGGTGTGGCGCCCATCGATCATGAACTTGTCGGCGCCCAGCCGGGTCTTGCGGGCTTCCTCGTAGACCGCGGTCGTGATGTCGACGGCCTCGCGCCAGCTTCTCGCGGGCTGAATGTTGACCTCGATAACGCCCGGGTCGGGTGTGACCTTGATCAGGTCGATGCGCGGATCGGCCGGTGGAGCATAGCCTTCGAACCGCAGCGGCTGCTTCAACTCGGCGCCGACGGCTTCGACCTGGGCGACCAGTTCCAGATAGTCCTCGACCGTTTCGGTAGGCGGCATGAAGACGTGCAGGATGCCGTCCCGCGGTTCGAAGATGATGGCGGTCCGGACGAAGCCCGTCCGGGCGTGCAGGCCGGCGCGGGCCGGGTCTCGCAGATTGTCTGACGCCTGCTGGCGATAGATCTGATGCGGCGGCAGGGCATCGCGCGGCTCGAACGGGTCCCGGACCCGGACATGCGGATAGTCCTCGTCTGACAGCTCGGGCAGGCTGGCGAGCGGAAGGCGGTAGCCCGCCGGCGAGGTTCCGGGGACGAGAAACAGCCGCCCGCGCCGCAGCGTCCAGGCCTCGGTCATCCAGCCGTGGTCGCCGCCCTCGTTCCAGCGCCGGATCGGCAGGACATAGGCGCGAATCCGCATCAGCTTGCCGTCGAAAGCCCTGAGCAGCCCTGACCGGTCGCTGGCCGTGTCGAGGGACATCGCTTCGCTGTCGAAGTTGTCCGGCAGTTTGCCCTCTTCGCCGACCCAGTGCAGCGGATCCTCCAGCGCGGGCATGGCGCTGTCGGGGCTGAGGCCGAGGGATTCGGCGAAGCGCGAGGCGAAACGCCAGGCCTTCTCATTGTCGGCTGGAGCGCCCTTGGTCGGGGTCTCGCCGGCGATGGCGTCGATATCGGACCATATGGGCTGGGCGTCAGCGCGCCAGAACAGGGCGAAGGCCCAGCGCGGCAGGACCTCGCCCGGGTACCACTTGCCCTGACCGTGCTGCAGAAGGCCGCCGGGCGCGAACCGGTCACGCAGACGGCGGATCAGGGTGTCAGCGAGGCCGCGCTTGGTGGGCCCGACGGCATCGGTGTTCCATTCGGCGGATTCAAAGTCGTCGATCGAGACGAAGGTCGGCTCGCCGCCCATGGTCAGGCGCAGATCGTGCTCGACCAGATCACGGTCGACCGCCTCCCCAAGGGCATCGAGCGCCGCCCAGCGCTGTTCCTCGAACGGCATGGTGATGCGGACCGGCTCGATCAGCCGGGTCACCGACATATCGAAGCTGAAGTCGACCTCCGCCGGGCCCGCCATGCCGGTGATCGGGGCGGCGGAGGTGTGATGCGGCGCGGCCGACAGGGGGATGTGGCCCTCGCCGGTCAGCAGGCCGGAGGTGGCGTCGAACCCGATCCAGCCGGCGCCCGGAATATAGACCTCCGCCCAGGCATGCAGGTCGCAGAAATCCGTGCTCGTGCCCGAAGGCCCGTCGAGGGCGTCGATGTCGGCCTTGAGCTGGATCAGATAGCCGGACACGAAGCGGGCGGCGAGGCCCAGCTTTCTGGCGATCTGCACCAGCAACCAGGCGCTGTCGCGGCAGGAGCCCGAGGCCAGCGCCAGGGTCTGTTCCGGCGTCTGCACGCCGGGGTCCATCCGCACCAGGTAGGCGATCTCGCGCTGCAGCCGGGCGTTCAGGTCGACCAGGAAGTTGACCGTGCTGGGCGCGCCCTTTGGCAACAGGGCGACGTAGGACGAGAGCGCCTGGCTGTCGTCCTCGACCGAAAGGTAGGGGGCCAGTTCCCGTTCCAGTTCGGGCGGATAGGCGAAGGGCATCGCCTCGGCGTAAGGCTCGACGAAGAAGTCGAAGGGGTTCACCACCGACATCTCGGCGGTGAGGTTCACCTCGACGCTGAACTCCCGCACCGGCTCGGGAAACACCAGTCGCGCCAGCCAGTTGCCGAACGGATCCTGCTGCCAGTTGATGAAATGCCCGGCCGGCGTGACCTTCAGCGCATAGCTCTTGATCCGGGTCCGGGTGTGAGCCGCGGGACGAAGCCGCACGACCTGGGGGCCCAGCACGACAGGCCGGTCATAGTCGTATCTGGTCAGGTGATGCAGGGCGACAGTGATGGACAAGGTTCTCTCCGCGCCGGTGGTCCCGACCCTTGAGCGGGATCCGATTTGATGGACTCAAATCGGCCGCTCCAGCATTTTCGTGGTCGCGCGTTTGATCCGACAACCGGTTCCCGGTTATCGGAACGCGCTCAGGGGCTGATAGCTACACCATCGAAGGCGGTCGGTATCGTCGACGTTCCATTTCCCGGCCGTCATCTTTGTCTTGCCCAAGACGGTCGCGCTGAAACCCGGGTTGCTGTCAGCCGCGTCAGGCTGAGGGCCTTGTCGCCACGTAGGTGAAAACGGCAACGAACAGCACTCCGACGCCGCTCACGACCCACAGGTTGCCATAGGTCAGGGCCAGCCCGCCCCAACTGGCGCCCATCATCAGACCCGCCGCCGCCTTTGCGGCGGTCGGGATGGCGCGACGTTCCTCCCAGGCGATCAGCAGCGGGCCGAACCTGGCATGCCGGCGCAGGCGCTCGGCCCACTCGGGCGCACTGGCCGTGAAGGCCCAGAGGGCAACGAGCAGAAAAGGCGTGGTCGGCAGCAACGGCAGGAAGGCGCCGGCGGTGGCCAGGAGCACCATGACCACGCCGAGCGCCCTCAGGAGCCAACGCTTTACGCCCTTGGCGGCCGGGCTCCTCGGCGGGGGGTCTGGCGTTTCGGGCGCGTTCATGCGGCGTCACCCTAGCGTGGCCCCGATGCGGGCGCACGCTTGAAGAGGTCTCGGAATAATTGGCACGGCCGAGTGCCCTCTTTCTGGAAGGGGCCCCCTCTGCGCGGGCGGGCGCAGCTACCATGGGTCGTTGGCAGGGGGTACTGATCCACCCGACGCGGGCAGCCCGTAGCCGCCCTTTCAGAATGCGCGGGTACGGGCTGCCCCCTGATCCACAAAAAATTTCTATGCCAAATCCAATATCAATTGATTGGACTTGGTTGCCCTTTGGGTGTCGCCTGTGGGTTGAAACGCCGGCCCAACCGGCGCCACTGCCTGGAGGATTACGATGGCCCACGATGGAAGTGACGAAGGCTCGCCGCAGAGCTGCCCGATCAAGGACCCCGCCGCGCTGCGGCGACTGCTCGGCCGCACCAACCGCGACTGGTGGCCCAACCAGCTGTCGCTGGACATTCTTCACCAGCATGGCGACCAGGGTAATCCCATGGGCGCCGACTTCGACTACGGCGAGGCCTTCAAGGGCATCGACTATGCCGCCCTCAAGGCCGACCTGACCGCTCTGATGACCGACAGCCAGCCCTGGTGGCCGGCCGACTACGGCCACTACGGCCCCTTCTTCATCCGCATGGCCTGGCACAGCGCCGGCACCTACCGTACCGGCGACGGCCGGGGCGGGTCGGCGGCCGGCGGCCAGCGGTTCGCGCCGCTGAATAGCTGGCCGGACAACGGCAACCTCGACAAGGCGCGCCGCCTGCTGTGGCCGATCAAGCAGAAGTACGGCGCCAGGCTTTCCTGGGCCGACCTGATGATCCTGGCCGGCAACGTCGCCATCGAGTCGATGGGCGGGCCGACCTTCGGCTTCGGCGGCGGCCGCGCCGATATCTATGAGCCGCAGAAGGACATCTACTGGGGCACGGAAGACGAGTGGGTCGGCGTCACCCGCATCGAGGAAGAGAGCGGCCGGGCGCTGGAGAACCCGTTGGCCGCCATCCAGATGGGCCTGATCTACGTCAACCCGGAAGGCCCGGGCGGCAATCCCGACCCCCTGCAGTCGGCCCGCGACATCCGCGAGACCTTCGCCCGGATGAGCATGAACGACGAGGAGACCGTCGCCCTGACCGCCGGCGGCCACACCTTCGGCAAGGCCCACGGGGCCGGCGACGCCTCGCTGGTCGGGGTCGAGCCGGAAGGCGCCGACATCGCCAGCCAGGGCTTCGGCTGGATCAGCACCTACGAGAGCGGCAAGGGCGATCACACGATCACGAGCGGCATCGAAGGCGCCTGGACCCCGACCCCGATCACCTGGGACCACAGCTACTTCCACATGCTGCTCGACTATGACTACGAGCTGGTCAGGAGCCCGGCCGGCGCCAAGCAGTGGCAGCCGGTCAATGTGAAGCCGGAAGACCTGGCGCCGGGGGCCCACAGCCCGCAGCGCCGCGTGCCGACGATGATGACCACGGCCGACATGGCCTTCAAGATGGACCCCGAGTACCGCAAGGTGTCGGAGAAGTTCCGCGACGACCCGGCCTGCTTCGCCGACGCCTTCGCCCGCGCCTGGTTCAAGCTGACCCACCGCGACATGGGCCCCAAGGTCCGCTACCTGGGTCCCGAAGTGCCGGCCGAGGACCTGATCTGGCAGGACCCGATCAAGGCCAAGGGCTCCAATCTCGAGCCTTCGGATGTGGCCGCCCTGAAGGTCGCTATCGCCAACTCCGGCCTGTCGGTCTCGGATCTGGTCAGCACGGCCTGGGCGTCGGCCTCGACCTACCGCGGCTCCGACCACCGGGGCGGGGCCAACGGCGCCCGCATCCGCCTGGCGCCGCAGAAGGACTGGGCGGTCAACGATCCGGCCAAACTGGCGGCGGTGCTGGACACCCTTGGCCGGATCAAGGCCGAGTTCGACAAGGGCGGCCGCACCGTTTCGATGGCCGACCTGATCGTCCTGGCCGGCGGCGTCGGCGTTGAACAGGCGGCGAAGGCGGCCGGTCATCCGATCGAGGTTCCCTTCCATCCGGGCCGGGCCGACGCCACGGCTGAGGACACCGACGCCCACAGCTTCGAGGTGCTCGAGCCCAAGGCCGACGGCTTCCGCAACTACCTGTCGGTCAAGTTCAGCGTTCCGACCGAGGAACTGCTGGTCGACCGCGCCCAGCTTCTGCGCCTCAGCGCGCCGGAGATGACGGTGCTGGTCGGCGGCCTGCGGGTGCTGGGCGCCAACCAGGGCGGCAGCAAGGACGGGGTCTTCACCAACCGGGTCGGGGTTCTGACCAACGACTTCTTCGTCAACCTGCTCGACATGGGTACGGCCTGGAAGCCGGTCGATGGCTCCGACGACGAGGCGTTCGTCGGCACGGATCGGGCGACCGGCGCGCCGCGCTGGACCGCGACGAGAACCGACCTGGTCTTCGGCTCCAACTCGGAACTGAGGGCCCTGTCGGAGGTCTATGCCGGCAGCGACGCGGCCGGGAAGTTCGTCACGGACTTCGTCAAGGCCTGGACCAAGGTGATGAACAACGACCGCTTCGACCTGCCCAAGGGCGTGCGGCGCTAGTCCCTTTCCAATAGCGCTTGTCTTCCGCCGGGGCAGTCACCTGACTGTCCCGGCGATTTCTTTTTGAGACCCGCCACAACGATGCGGGCATGGGATGGAGACCGGTCATGAAGGCGATTGAGGTTCACGGCGGCGGCGGACTGGACAAGCTGGCTCTGGTCGAGCGGGCCGATCCGGGCGAGCCCGGCAAGGGCGAGATCAAGGTTCGTCTGCGGGCCTCCTCTCTGAATTACCACGACCTGATGGTCGTGAAGGGCATGATCCCCACACCCGGCGACCGCGTCCCGATGTCGGACGGCGCAGGCGAAGTGGTTGCCGTCGGCGAGGGCGTGACCGACTTCAAGGTCGGTGACCTGGCCGTCTCGACCTTCTTCCCCGACTGGCTGGACGGCGAGCCGCCGGAGAGCGCCTTCACCCGCGTGCCCGGAGACGGCATCGACGGCTATGCCCGCGAACAGGTCATCATGCCGGCCACCGCCTTCACCCAGGCGCCCAAGGGCTGGAGCGCCGCCGAGGCCGCCACCATCACCTGCGCCGGGGTCACCGCCTGGCGCTGCCTGGTCGCCGACGGCCAGCTCAAGGCCGGCGAGACGGTGCTGGTCCAGGGGACCGGCGGGGTGTCGATCTACGCCCTGCAGATCGCCAAGGCCTTCGGCTGCGAGGTCATCGCCACCTCCTCCTCGGACGAGAAGCTGGAGCGGCTCAAAGCCATGGGGGCCGACCATCTGATCAACTACAAGACCACCCCCGGCTGGGGCGGCAAGGCCCGTGAAATCACCAATGGTCGCGGCGTCGACCACATCGTCGAGATCGGCGGCTCGGGCACCATGCCCCAGTCGATCACCGCCGCCCGCATCGGCGGGCACATCGGCCTGATCGGCGTGCTGGCCGGCTATTCCGGCGAGATCCCGACGGTGGCCATCATGGGCAAGTCGATCAAGTTGATCGGCCTGACCGTCGGCAGCCGCCGCCACCAGCAGGACATGGTTCGCGCCATCGACGTGGTGGGATTCAAGCCGGTGCTCGACAAGCACTTCCCGCTGGAACAACTGGGCGCCGCCTTCGCGCACCAGGAAAGCGGCACGCACTTCGGCAAGATCGTCGTCGATATCTGACGATTACCCCTGAGCGTGGAGCGCCTTCAGGTGCTCCACCTCTTCGGCCGAGCCGATCATCACCGACACCCGCTGGTGCAGGCCGGTGACCGGCGTGTCCAGGATGTCGGTCATGCCGTCGAAGGCCTGGCCGCCGGCCTGGTCGACGATGAGGGCCATGGGATTGGCTTCGTACATCAGGCGCAGACGGCCGGCGCGGTCGGGTTCGCGTTTGTCCCAGGGGTAGAGGAAGACCCCGCCCCGGGTCAGGATCCGGTGCAGGTCGGCGACCATCGAGCCGACCCACCGCATGTTGAAGTTCCGCCCGCGCGGCCCCTCCTTGCCCGCCAGAACCTCATCGACATAGGTCTGCACGGCCGGCGCCCAGTGGCGGTAGTTCGAAGCGTTAATCGCGTATTCGCTGGTCCGGGCCGGCAAGGTCATCTGTTCGGCGGACCGGTTCCAGACAAGGGTCTCGGGGTCGAGGGTGAAGCCGGCGACGCCATCGCCGGTGGTCAGCACCATGGTCACCTGCGGGCCATAGACGACATAGCCGGCGGCGGCCTGGTTGCGGCCGGGCTGCATGAGATCAGCCGCGACAGCGGGACGATCCGGAATGGCGCCGAGCGCCGGCAGGACCGAGAAGATGGTGCCCACGGAGACGTTGACGTCGATGTTGCTGGACCCGTCGAGCGGGTCGAACAGCAGGTAGTATCCCCCTTCGGCCGTGAGATCGCGGACGGGGATAATGTCGTCCTGTTCCTCCGAGGCCATGGCGACCAGCGCCGGCGCGCGGCCGGCGACCCGTACCAGTATGTCGTCGGCCAGGACGTCGAGGCCCTTCTGGACCTCGCCTTGCACGTTCACCGAGACGGCGGCGCTGTGCTCGGCCCCGCCGCGGCGGACGACGGCGGCGATCTCGACGCAGGAGTCGGCGACGGCCTGGAGCAGTTCCGCCAAAGCCGGGGGAACGGTGGCGAGGTGGTCGGACAGGGTCAAGGCAGGCTCCGTTCGTCGTGCCGCGCCCCTTAGCAAGGTTCGGCGGCCGGGCGAAGGTGGTATGAGCGGAGGGATTGTCGAAGCGGACCCATTGTCACACGAATGGAGGCCGCCACTTAATGGTTGCTGCCCCAAACCAGACCTCGCCGTGCCTGCAGGCACGAGATCGCCCCGAACACGGCCCACCGGCGGAAGCGAATGCCGCGCTCCGGCGCCGCGAGAATGTGCTGGATCATGCGACTGCGTCGCAATAAAGGGTCCCGTGCCGCCATGGCATGATCGGACACTCCAGCGAAATGCGTCTTCTACTCGCCTCGACGGCCATTGCCCTTGCGTTGCCCCTTGCCGCATTCGCCGAGACTGAACCGACGGAGCTGGAGCCGTTGCTGGTGACGGGCGCGACGCGAGGCTACATCGCCACCGACTCGGTCACCGCGACCAAGACCGACACACGACTGCTCGACCTGCCGCAGAGCGTCAGCGTCGTCACCCGGGCCCAGCTCGACGATCAGGCGCTCTACAGCCTTGGCGATGTCCTGCGCTATGTGCCGGGCGTCACGGTGGGCCAGGGCGAAGGCAATCGCGACCAGATCACCCTGCGGGGGCAGAACTCCACGGCGGACTTCTTCGTCGATGGCGTTCGTGATGACGTCCAGTACTACCGGGGGCTCTACAACCTCGAGCGCGTCGAGATTCTCAAGGGCCCCTATGCGTTGATCTTCGGTCGCGGCGGCGGCGGGGGGATCGTCAACCGGGTGCAGAAGGCGCCCAGCCTGACCGGCCAGATCCTGGCCGGCCGCTTCAGCGTCAACAGCTTCGGGGCCTACGACCTGTCGGTCGACCTGAACACGCCGGTCAGCGATACGGCGGCCTTCCGGCTCAATGCCGCCTACGAGGTGCTGGCCAACCACCGCGATGCCTATGAGGGCGAGCGGTTCGCGGTCAATCCGCATTTCGCCTTCGAGCTGGGGAGCGCCTGGAAGGCCGGCCTGTCCTACGAATACATCGACGACGACCGGGTCACCGACCGGGGCGTGCCCTCGCTGAACGACGCTCCGATCGACGGCTATCGGGACCGGTTCTTCGGCGTTCCAGGCGTCAACCGCGCGACCCTGCAGGCCCATATCGCCAAGCTGCGCGTGGATGGCCAGCTGACCGATGACCTGTCGCTGTCGACCACCGTCCTCTACGGCGACTACGACAAGGCCTATGCCAATGTGTTCCCGAACGGCGCCGCCAGCGGCCAGAAGGGGACGGTGGCTCTGTCGTCCTACCGGGACGCCACCACGCGCGAGAATTTTCTGCTGCAGAGCAATCTGGTCTGGGACGTAACGACCGGGCCGATCGGCCACAAGGTCCTGTTCGGACTGGAGTACGGCGACCAGGCGTCCGCCAACCAGCGGCGCAACGGGGTGCTGTCCAACGCCACCTTCGACCTGGCCAATCCTGTCTATCCGACCGTCAGCTTCGGGGCCCTGAGCCGCAATACGGTCTCGGATGTCGAGACGGTGTCGGCCTACGTCCAGGATCAGATCAGCCTTGGCGAGATGTTCGACGTCGTCGCCGGCGTGAGGTTCGACCGCTTCGAGATCGAAGGTGTCGACCTGCAGCCCAACCCTGATCGGCCGTTCGCGCGGACCGACGAAAAGGTCTCGCCGCGCCTGGGGCTGATCTTCAAGCCGGTCCCGAACCTCTCGCTCTACGCCAGCTACAGCCAGTCGTTTCAGCCGCGCTCCGGCGACCAGTTCCTGACCCTGTCAGCCGTCCAGGCCAACCTGGCGCCGGAGAAGTTCACCAACCATGAGGTCGGGGCAAAATGGGACATCCGGCCGAACCTGAACCTGACCGCCGCCCTGTTCCAGCTGGACCGCGCCAACGCCACGACCCCCGATCCGGTCAACCCGCTGCTCACCATCAATGCCGGGGAAACCCGGACCCGGGGGCTGGAGCTGGCCCTGACCGGCAAGCTGACGCCCGATTGGCAGGTCAGCGGAGCCTACGCCTATCAGGACGCCACGCTGGAGGGGAACGACGCCGTGCGCCTTGCGCAGGTTCCCGAGCATCAGTTCAGCCTGTGGAACCGCTATGACGTGACCGAGAGGCTCGGCTTCGGGCTGGGCGTCGTCTACCAGTCCGACCAGTACGCGGCCATCCGGACCACGGCCGCGACGACCCGCCTGCCCTCCTTCACCCGTGTCGACGCCGCGGTCTTCTACGACATCAGCGACACTGTCCGGGCGCAACTCAACATCGAGAACCTGTTCGACACGGCCTACTTCGCGGACGCGCACAACAACTTCAACATCTCCCCCGGAGCGCCGTTGAACGCCAGATTCACGGTCATGGCGTCCTTCTGACCGGCCTGGAGACGGCTTCACGGTTTCTCCTTGCGCTGGGATCACGGCAGACAGGATCAGGTCTGATCAGGGACGAGAGATGCCCGATCCTGAACGGCGAACGCCTGCGGGTACGGTCCCGGTAGTCGGGGCTCACCCCACCCTGCCCTCTGCGGTCATCCACGGGATCCACAGTCTCGTCCCCAGCCGCCCTGGAACCAGCGCCGGCAGTCGATGTTGTCCGGGGCATGCCCAGCCCCTACCCCACCTTTCGCCAACTGGCCGCCATCTGTCGCACTCAGGCGGCGGGAAGCGGACCGCCGGATGTTGCGCGCCTGCTGCTGGAACTGGCGCGCGAGTACGAGGCCCAGGCCGAGGCCGAGGAGGCCTGTCAGCGGAGGCTGAAGGCGGCCTGAGGCGGGCGGCGGGGCGAGGTCGCCGCGGTGACGCAGTTTGGTCTCGGCGCTGAAGCGGACGTCGAGGGCCCGGGCGAGCTGTTCCTGGAAGGTGGCGATCAGGTCTGGATTGGCGGGCATGATCGGTCAAAGCCATGACGGGCGCGGGCAGGTCCGACGGCAAGGCGACAACAACATACCGCAAATGGGGATTGGGGCCGGCCCGGCGGCGCCTAGGATGACCCCATCACGGTGACGGCGAACCAGCCGTGAGGGGTGTGGCCGCGCAGCACTGCGGCGCCGATCAAGGGAGCGTTCGGGGGAATGCTTTCCGGCGCCGGCGCGGCCACGCTCTGCACCGTCTTTCAGCATCCATGCCGCTGGGTCACGGTCGACGGGCGGTTCGGCCTGTGCTTACAGCGTCTCCATTGAACATTTTTGCAGCGGCATGTCGGGCGGCCGAACCGCCTACATTTCGGCCTGACATGCCTTTTGGAGACACGCCATGAAACTCGATTCCTCCATCGCCGCCGTGGTCACCGGCGGAGCCTCGGGCCTGGGCGCCGCGACGGCGCGTCGGCTGGCCGCCGACGGCGTGCGAGTGGCGATTTTCGACCTCAACGCCGAGGCCGGCGAGGCGCTGGCGAAGGAGATCGGCGGGACCTTCTGCCAGGTCAACGTCGCCGATGACGCCCAGGTCACCGCCGCCTTCGAAAAGGCCCGCGCCGCCCACGGCCAGGAGCGCATCCTGATCAACTGCGCCGGGGTCGGCGGCGGGGCCAAGACGGTGTCGCGCGATCGCGAAACCCGCGAGATCAAGGAATACCCGCTCGAGAACTTCGAGCGCATCCTGCAGATCAACCTCGTCGCCACCTTCCGCTGCATCACCCGCAGCGCCGCCGGCATGCTGACCCTGGAGCCGCTGGAAGACGGCGACCGGGGCGCCATCGTCAACACCGCGTCGGTCGCGGCCGAAGACGGCCAGATCGGCCAGGTAGCCTATACCGCCTCCAAGGCCGGCATCGTCGGCCTGACCCTGACCGTGGCGCGGGACCTGTCGAGCGAAGGCATCCGCTGCAACACCATCCTGCCGGGGATCTTCGACACCCCGCTGCTCGGCCGCGCGCCGGAGCATGTGAAGGCGGCCCTGTCGGCCTCGGTCCCCTTCCCCAAGCGGCTTGGTCGCCCTGAGGAGTACGCCGATCTGGCCTACGAGATGGTCACCAACAACTACCTGAACGGCGAGGACATCCGCCTGGACGGGGCGATCCGGATGCAGCCGCGGTAGGCACGGGCCGGACAATAGAAAAAAGGGCCGGCGAGACGATCGCCGGCCCTTTTGCTTTTCGGCTGGGGCCGATCAGTCCTTGGCGCGCTCGTAGTAGCTGCCGTCTTCCAGCAGGACGACGACGCGGGTGCCGGCGGCGATGTAGGGCGGGATCATGATCCGGGCGCCGTTGGTCAGGACGGCCGGCTTGTAGGAGGAGGACGCCGTCTGGCCCTTCATCGCCGGCTCGGTGTCGACAATCTCGTAGGTAGCCCGGGCCGGCAGCTCGATGGCCAGCGGCACCTCGTCGTGCAGCGACAGGAAGACGGTCATGCCCTCGACCAGCCAGATGCCCTTGTCGCCGACGGTTTCCGGCGAGACCACGTACTGGTCGAAGGTTTCCGGGTTCATGAAGTGATAGCCGTCGCCGTCCTGGTAGAGGAAGGTGTGCTCGCGTTCGTCGACGAAGGCGCGCTCGACCTGCTCGGTGGTGCGGTAGCGTTCGGAAACCTTCACCCCGTCGGTGATGCGGCGCATGTCCAGCTGGGTGACCGGGGTGCCCTTGCCGGGGTGGATGTTCTCGATGCTGAGAACGACGTAGAGCTTGCCGTCGACATCGACGACCGAACCTTTGCGCAGCGAACTGGCGGCAACCTTGGGCATGCTATCCTCGTGAGCGGGAACGGCGCGCCTCTCAAAAGACCTGGGCGCACTCGATTCCGTTGAAACCTGTTGGGGGCGCTCTCTATAGGGTCCCAGGCGTTTGCGCCAGTCTTGGGCCGGAGCGACCAATGACCCTCCCCTCCCCCTGGTGGGACAAGGACCGCCATGCGGACCGCCGACCCTTCCTGATCGGCCGAAACCGGATCACCGCCGCGGTGCGCGGATGGTTCGGGATGCGCGGCTTCACCGAGGTGGAGGCGGCGGCGCTGAACGTCTCGCCCGGCAACGAGGCGCACCTGCACGGGTTCGCCACCGAGGCCATCACCACGGGCGGCGAGCGGGCGACCCTGTACCTGCACACCTCGCCGGAGTTCGCAGCCAAGAAGCTGCTGGCGGCGGGGGAGACCAGGATCTTCGACCTGGCCCGGGTGTGGCGCAATCGCGAGCGGGGGCCGCTGCACAGTCCGGAGTTCACGATGCTGGAGTGGTATCGGACGGGTGAGCCTTACGAGCAGCTGATGGACGACTGCGCCGGGTTGCTGGTGCTGGCGGCGGAGACGGCCGGGACAAAGGCGTTTGCGTTCCGGGGGCTGGAGGTGGATCCGTTCGCGGCGCCTGAACGGGTGACGGTGGCGGAGGCGTTGGAGCGGTTTGCCGGCGTTGATCTGCTGGGCACGGTCGAGGCGGGCGGCGGGACAGACCGGGACGGTCTGGCGGCGCAGGCGACGGCGGCCGGGGTGCGGGTGGCGGACGATGATACCTGGGCCGATGTCTTCAGCCGGCTGCTGGTCGAGAAGGTCGAGCCACGGCTGGGCGTGGGTAAGGCGACGATCCTCTGTGAATACCCGATCAGCGAGGCGGCGCTGGCGCGGCCCAAGGCGGGCGATCCGCGGGTGGCGGAGCGGTTCGAGCTCTATGCCTGCGGCGTGGAGCTGGCCAATGCGTTCGGGGAGCTGACCGACCCGGCCGAGCAGCGCCGGCGGTTCGAGATCGAGATGGAGGAGAAGGCGCGGGTCTATGGCGAGCGCTATCCGATCGATGAGGAGCTGCTGTCGGCCCTGGCGGTGATGCCGGAGGCCTGCGGGTCGGCGCTGGGGTTTGACCGGCTGGTGATGCTGGCGACGGGGGCGAGCCGGATCGAGCAGGTGCAGTGGACGCCGGTGCCATGAAGGTTCATATGCGCCGCCGTGAAGACCCTTCGCACCCTCGATGAGCTGGCCGACGCCGGCCTGATCGCAGCTGAACGCCTGCCCGCGCTGGTGGCGGTGGCGGCGCGGTATGCGGTGGCGGTCACACCGGGGATGGCCGAGCTGATCGATCCGGCCGACGCGGCCGATCCCATCGCCGCCCAGTTCCTGCCGCGCGAGGAAGAGCTGACGACAGACCCGCTGGAGCGGGCCGATCCCATCGGCGATGAGGCCCATTCGCCGGTGCATGGCCTGGTGCATCGCTATCCGGACCGGGTGCTGCTGAAGCTGACCCATACCTGCGCCGTCTACTGCCGGTTCTGCTTCCGGCGCGAGATGGTCGGGCCGGAGGGGCATGGCAACATGAGCCCCGCCCAGATGGATGACGCGATGGCCTACATCGCCTCGCGGCCGGACATCTGGGAGGTCATCGTCACCGGCGGCGATCCGCTGGTGCTGTCGCCGCGCCGGCTGCGCGAGACGATGGACCGGCTCGCCGCCATTCCGCATGTGAAGATCGTCCGTTTCCACACCCGTATTCCCGTGGTCGATCCGGCGGCAGTCACCGAAGAGCTGGTCGCCGCTCTGCGCAGCTCCGGCAAAACGACCTGGGTCGCCCTGCACGCCAACCATCCGCGCGAGATGACCCCGGCCGCGCGGGCCGCCTGCGCCCGGCTGGTCGATGGCGGTATCGCCATGGTCAGCCAGACGGTGCTGCTCAAGGGCGTCAACGACGATCCCGAGACCCTGGGCGCCCTGATGCGGGCCTTCGTCGAGACGCGGATCAAACCCTACTACCTGCACCAGATGGACCTGGCCCCCGGCACCGGCCACCTGCGGACCAGCGTCGAGGAGGGCCAGGCTGTGATGCGGGCCCTGCGCGGGGCGTTCAGCGGGCTTTGCCAGCCGACCTACATCCTCGATATCCCCGACGGGCACGGGAAGGTGCCGATCGGGCCGGCGTATCTGGAGGACGGCCTCGTGGAGGACCCTAGCGGTCGGACGCGGGCCTATCCGCCGGAGGATTAGCCGCCTTCCAGTCCATGGCGTTGCGCACCCTCCAGCTGACTGACGGGTGGCTGTAGAAGATGATTTCCTCCAGCTTGCCGGGGTTGGCGGCGCGGTACTCGATGGTTTTCACCAGCGCCTTGGCGAGGCCGTCGGGCTCGTTCACGACCCGGAGGCTGTAGTTGTCGGCATCGACTTCGCCGACGCGGATCATGGTGTTCATGATCGGCGTGGCCAGCAGGCCCAGCACCACCAGGATGGCGCTGAACACCGGAAAGCCGGCCGGGTCAGAGATGCCCCGGACGTCGCCGGCCCCGAGCAGGCGGCTGGCCAGCGGGAACAGACGGTCGACCAGGAAGAAGGCCAGCACCAGCAACGGGATCATCGCCCCAAGCTGCCAGAGGATGTGCTGGCGGGCGTAATGGCCCATCTCGTGACCGACGACGCCGCGCACCTCGGCGATGTCGGCGCCGGCCTTGAACATGGTGTCGCTCATGGCCACGCGGGCCGAGCCGAAGAGGCCGGAGACGTTGGCCGTGTAGCGGTTCGACTGTTTGGAGCCGTCGTAGACGAAGATGCGGTCGGGGGAGATGCCGTTGGCTGTGGCCATCTCGACGACGGTGTCCCGCACCGGTCCGGGCGGGGCGGGCTTATAGTCGTTGAAGATGGGTTCGATGAAGATCGGTGAGGCGAGCACCAGCACGGCGGCGGTGACGGCCGAGAGACCCGCGCCCCAGATCCACCAGGTCTTCGGGGCGGCGCGCAGCAGGGCGTAGAACAGCATCAGCAGGATCGAGCCGACGACAAGGCCCATGCCGGCCGAGATGGCCCACTCGGTCAGCCAGCCCGCGATCGGCTGGCTGGTCAGGCCGTAGGACTTTTCACGCCACCAGTTGGCGTAGATTTCCCAGGGCAGGGTCAGGACGGCGCTGATCGCCTGGGCGACGAGGACGACGACGAAGGCGGTGAGCCAGGGACGCCGGCGACGGCCCTCGATCCGGGTCCGCAGGCGGGTGAGGACGCCGCTCTTGAGGATGAGAAAGACGATGGCCAGGGAGACGAGCGTCCCCCAGAGGAGCATCCACTGGCCGCCCTGCGTATAGGCGACCGCCTTGGCGTGTCCCTCCGGCGGCAGGGCGGCAAGGTAGCGCGCCGTTTCGGCGGCGGGATCAAAAGTGGCCATTGGTGTCTCCCCGTACGGGGCGGATGAGGGCATGCGGCGGCGGAACTGTCAGGTGAATTCGGTGACAGGGTCGGTGATACAAACTCTCCCCCCGCGCAGCGGGAGGAGGACAGATTTCGAGCCTGAGCGAGAAATCAGGAGGCGGGCCCACCGGCGGTTGGGTCTAGTTCTGAAGCGGGGGAGCCCCCCTCCTGCTTTGTCGCTTGCGCTCCAAAGCGGTCCTCCCCCCGCTCGCGGGGGGAGAGTTTGGGCGTTCGTCGCAGACGCTACTTCTTCGCCAGGGCGGCCTGGGCAGCAGCCAGTCGCGCGATGGGCACCCGGAAGGGCGAGCACGACACGTAATCCAGGCCAACATCCTCGCAGAAGGCGATCGAGGCCGGGTCGCCGCCGTGTTCGCCGCAGATGCCGAGCTTGATGCCGGGGCGGGCGGCGCGGCCGCGTTCGGCGGCGATGCGGATCAGGTCGCCGACGCCTTCCTGGTCCAAAGATACGAAGGGGTCTTTTTCGAAGATGCCCTTTTCGATGTAGTCGTTGAGGAACTTGCCGGCGTCGTCGCGGCTGATGCCGAAGGTCGTCTGGGTCAGGTCGTTGGTGCCGAAGCTGAAGAACTCGGCGTTTTCGGCCAGGTCCCCGGCGCGGATGGCGGCGCGCGGCAGCTCGATCATGGTGCCGACCAGATAATCCAGCGCCACGCCCTGTTCGGCGATAACGGCCCTGGCGGTGCGGTCGGTGAGGTCCTTGAGGAACTTCATCTCCGTGCCCTTGCCGACGAGCGGGTGCATGATTTCCGGCACAGGGGCGGGCTTGCCCGATTTGGCGATCTCGCAGGCGGCCTCGATGATGGCGCGGACCTGCATCTCGTAGATCTCGGGGAAGCTGATCCCCAGGCGGCAGCCGCGATGGCCGAGCATGGGGTTGCTTTCGTGCAGCTCGCGGGCCCGGCGCATCAGCTTGGCGGGGTCGAGGCCGGTGGATTCGGCGACGGCGGCGAGGTCCTCCTCCGAATGGGGCAGGAACTCATGCAGCGGCGGGTCGAGCAGGCGGATGGTGACCGGCAGGCCTTCCATGATGGTGAAGAGCTCGACGAAGTCGGTCTTCTGGAAGGGGGCGATCTTGGCGAGCGCCGCCCGGCGGCCGGCCTCGTCGTCGGCCAGGATCATCTCCCGGACGGCGGCGATCCGGTGCTCGTCGAAGAACATGTGCTCGGTGCGGCAGAGGCCGATGCCCTCGGCGCCGAACTGGCGGGCGGTGCGGGCGTCGAGCGGGGTCTCGGCGTTGGCGCGCACCTTGAGGCGGCGGACCTGGTCGGCCCAGACCATCAGGGCGGCGAAATCACCGGTCAGCTCGGGCTCGATCATCTTGACCGAACCGGCCAGGACCTCGCCGGTCGAGCCGTCGATGGTGACGATTTCGCCTTCATTGAAGACCTTGCCGCGAACCGAAAAGTTGCGGTTTTTCAGGTCGATGGCGATATCGCCTGCGCCGCTGACGCAAGGAATGCCCCAGCCGCGGGCGACCACGGCCGCGTGGCTGGTCATGCCGCCGCGGGCGGTAATGATGCCGCGGGCGGCGTGCATGCCCTTGATGTCTTCAGGGCTGGTTTCGTGGCGGACGAGGATGACCGCCTCGCCGGCCGCACCGCGCTTTTCGGCGTCTTCCGATGAGAAGACGATGGCCCCGACAGCCGCGCCGGGGCTGGCCGGCAGGCCCTTGGCGATGACGGTTCGGACCGCGTCGGGCGAGATGGTGGGGTGCAGCAGCTGGTCCAGCGCGCCGGGATCGATGCGGGACACCGCCTCTTCCTTGCTGATCAGGCCCTCGCCGGCCATGTCGACGGCGACTTTCAGCGCCGCCTTGGCGGTGCGCTTGCCGTTGCGGGTCTGCAGCATCCACAGCCGGCCCTGCTCGACGGTGAACTCGACGTCCTGCATGTCGCGATAGTGGCGCTCCAGCCGGGCGGCGACGTCGCGGAATTCAGCGAAGACTTCTGGCAGGGCCTCTTCCATCGACGGGTTGCGGTCGCCCATCTCCTCGCGGGCCGCCCTGGTCAGGCTTTGCGGGGTGCGGATGCCGGCGACGACGTCCTCGCCTTGCGCATTGATCAGGAACTCGCCGTAGAGGGCGGCCTCGCCGGTCGAGGGGTTGCGGGTGAAGGCGACGCCGGTGGCGCTGGTTTCACCCAGGTTGCCGAACACCATCGACTGGATGTTGACCGCCGTGCCCCAGCTTTCCGGGATGTCGTGCATGCGGCGGTAGAACTTGGCCCGGTCGTTCATCCAGCTCTGGAAGACGGCGCCGACCGCGCCCCACAGCTGTTCCTGCGGATCCTGCGGGAAGGGCTTGCCGAGCTCGCGCTCAACGGCCTGCTTGTACTCGCCGACGATGGTTTCCCAGTCCTTGGCGGTCAGGGCCGTGTCGACGTCGACGCCGAGGCGGTCCTTGTGGTCGTCGAGGATCTCCTCGAACGAATGATGGTCGAGGCCGAGCACGACGTTCGAGTACATCTGGATGAAGCGGCGGTAGCTGTCGAAGGCAAAGCGGCGGTCGCCGGACAGCCTGGCCAGGCCTTCGACGGTGGCGTCGTTGAGGCCGAGGTTGAGGACGGTGTCCATCATCCCCGGCATCGAGGCGCGGGCGCCGGAGCGGACCGAGACCAGCAGCGGGTTGGCGGCGTCTCCGAAGGTCTTTTGCGTGATCTTCTCGATATGGCCGATGCCGCCGGCCACCTGGGCGGCGAGGTCGGCCGGGTACTGGCGGCCTTCGGCGTAGTAGCTGTTGCAGGCCTCGGTGGTGATGGTGAAGCCGGGGGGCACGGGCAGGCCCAGAGACGACATCTCGGCGAGATTCGCCCCCTTGCCGCCCAGCAGGTTCTTCATCGAAGCGTCGCCCTCGGCGCCGCCGCCTCCGAAGCTGTAGACCCAGCGGTTCGTCATCAAGCCGTCCTCATGAGTACCGATTCCGAAACAGCCGTTCGGATTGGCGTCAGATACATTCCCCAAGCCCCGGGGGGAACAGGTTGTTGCGACCGATCTCGCCGCTTCACCTCCCTCCCCGAATGGGGAGGGCAGGCCGCAGGCCGGGTGGCGAAGTGGGTAACCCCTTCCCGCCGGTCAGGTTTCTCTGCGCATCGTCCCGGAAGCCGGTGACCGACTTCCCCACCCGACGCGCGTAACCGCGCGTCTGCCCTCCCCAATTCGGGGAGGGAGGAACAGCGCGCTACCCCGTCACCAGCGAGAAGTCGGCGACCTTGCCCATGGCGGACTGGACCTGTTGCAGCAGGCGCAGGCGGTTGTCGCGTTCGGCGGCGACGTCGCTGTTGACCAGGACGCCGGTGAAGAAGGCGTCGACCGGACCGCGCAGGGCGGCCAGGGCCGTCATGGCGGCGGTGAAGTCCTCGGCGGCCAGGGCGGCGTCGAGTTTGGGGGTCAGGGTCTGGAGGGCGGCGTAGAGGGCGGCCTCCTCGGCGGGCTCGGAGACGGCGGAGGGCGCGCCGGTCGGCAGCGGACCCTTCTTCTCCTCGGCCTTCAGGATGTTGGCGGCGCGGCGGTAGCCGGCCAGCAGGTTGGCGCCGTCGTCGGTCTTCAGGAAACCGTCTAGGGCCTCCACCCGGGCGACGATGCGGACGAGGTCGTCGTCGTTGAGGGCGAAGACGGCGTCGACGAGGTCGAAGCGCTTGCCCTGATCGCGGAGGGTGACCTTCAGGCGGTCGGCGAAAAAGGGCATCAGGTCGTTGGTCTGGACGCCGCTGACCGTGTTGAGGGCCAGGCGTTTGCCGGATTCCAGGATGATGCGGATGACGCCGAGCGCCGCGCGGCGCAGGGCGTAGGGGTCCTTCGAGCCGGTCGGCTTCTCGTCGATCGAGAAGAAGCCAACCAGGGTGTCCAGCTTGTCCGCCAGCGCCACGGCGATGCTGACCGGCGCTGTCGGCACCGAGTCGCCGGGACCCTGCGGCCGGTAGTGGTCGCGGATGGCGTCGGCCAGCACGGGGTCGAGGCCGTCGGCATTCGCGTAGTAGCGGCCCATGACGCCCTGCAGTTCGGGGAACTCGCCGACCATCTGGCTGGCGAGGTCGGCCTTGGCGAGGCGGGCGGCTTTCTCGGCGACTTCAGGATCGGCGCCGACCAGGGGGGCGATCTCGCGGGCCAGGGCGGCGATGCGCTCAACGCGCTCGGCCATGGTGCCGAGCTTGGCGTGGAAGGTGACGCCGGACAGCTTTTCGAGCCAGGCGTCGAAGCCGCTCTTGCGGTCCTCGTCCCAGAAGAAGCGCGCATCGCTGAGACGCGCCGACAGCACCTTGGCGTTGCCCGCCGCGATGACCTTGCCACCGTCCTCGGCGGCGATGTTGGCGACCACGAGGAAGTGCGGGGCCAGCTTGCCGGTCGCGGGGTCGCGGACGGCGAAGTACTTCTGGTGGGTGCGCATGGAGGTGCGGATGACCTCCGGCGGCAGGTCGAGGAAGACCGGATCCATGTCGCCGAGGATCGGCACCGGCCATTCGGCCAGGCCGGCGACCTCGTCCAGCAGGCCTTCGTCCTCGACCAGTTCGAGATTGCGGGCGAAGCAGAGGGTGCGGGCGCCCTCGAGGATGCGTTCCTTGCGCTCCTCGGCGTCGAGCACGACGTAGTGGCCCAGCAGGGCCTCGCGGTATTCGTCGAAGTCGCGGGCCCGGAAGACGTTGCCGCTGCCCATGAAGCGGTGGCCCTGGCTGAGGTCGCCGGCCTCCAGGCCCTCGAAGCTGATCGGCACGACCTCGCGGTCGAAGACGCAGAGGATGCGCTGCAGCGGGCGCACCCAGCGCAGCTTGCCGCTGCCCCAGGTCATCGACTTCGGCCAGGGGAAATTGCGGACGGTGGCCTCGACCAGCTCGGCGATGATCTCGCTGGTCGGGCGGCCGGCGGTCTGGATGCGGCCATACCAGACGCCGTCGCGTTCGGTCAGTTGCTCGCGGGTCAGGCCGGTCTTGCGCAGAAAGCCATCGATGGCCTGGTCGGGCGAACCGACGCGCGGGCCTTTGACCTCTTCGTCGCGGTCGGCCTGGGCGACCGGCAGGCCTTCGATGACCAGGGCCAGACGGCGCGGACCGGCGAAGGCCTTCATGCCCTCGCTGATCAGACCGGCGGCGGAAAGGCCGTCGCGGACCATGCGTTCGAGATCGCGGGCGGCCTGGGCCTGCATGCGCGCGGGGATTTCTTCGGAGAAGAGTTCGAGAAGCAGCTGGGGCATTGGTCTTACGCGGCTTCCTGCTGCTTCAGCCATTCGCTGGCGCAGAGTTTACAGAGGTCACGGATGCGGCCGATGTAGCTGGCGCGCTCGGCCACGGCGATGGCGCCGCGGGCGTTCATGACGTTGAACAGGTGGCTGGCCTTCAGCACATGGTCATAGGCCGGCAGGACCAGCTTCTGACCCTGCGGACCGACGCCGACCTCCAGGATGCGGACGACCTGGCGTTCCATGTCCTCGAACTGGCGCTTCAGCGTCTCGACGTCGGCGACCTCGAAATTGTAGGCGCTCATCTGGCGCTCGTTCTCGAGGAAGACCTCGCCGTAGGACATGCCCCTATCGTTGAAGGGCAGGTCGTAGACGTTGTCGACGCCGAAGACGTACATCGCCAGGCGCTCGAGGCCGTAGGTCAGCTCACCGGCGACCGGGTTCACGTCGAGGCCGCCGACCTGCTGCATGTAGGTGTACTGCGACACCTCCATGCCGTCGCACCAGACCTCCCAGCCGAGGCCCCAGGCCCCGACCGTGGGGTTTTCCCAGTCGTCCTCGACGAAGCGGATGTCGTGCAGGCGGGCGTCGAGGCCGATGGCGGCCAGGCTCCCAAGGTAGAGGTCCTGCATGTCCGGCGGGTTGGGCTTCAGCAGCACCTGGTACTGGTAATAGTGCTGCAGCCGGTTGGGGTTTTCGCCATAGCGGCCGTCGCCCGGGCGGCGGCTGGGCTGGACGTAGGCGGCGTTCCACGGCTTGGGGCCGAGGGCGCGCAGGACCGTCGCCGGGTGCAGGGTCCCGGCCCCGACCTCGATGTCGTGCGGCTGCAGGATCACGCAACCTCGGTCGCTCCAGTAGTTGTGGAGCGTCAGGATCAGGCCCTGGAAGGAGGTCGGTGTGGCGGCAATCATGGTGTCTGTTCGCAGGCGCAAAAAAAGTCGGCGGACCATAGGGCCCGCCGACCTTGGCTTCAAGCGACGGCGGCCGCCTCTTTTCCCGTTGTCCCGGCAGGGCGACCCGGGATGGCGGGGGTGGACAGCCGGATCAAGGCGCCGTCCGCCTGAGGCGGCGCTGTCAGGCGGCTAGTTGCCGACGGGGCGGGTCTTCTTGCCGCCGTTGGACTCCGGGCCGCCGTAGGCGCGGCGGGTCTCGGGCGTGTCGGGCACTGGCGGGTTGGACACGACGGTCGGGTCACCGGCCTTCAGCAGGTAGGCCTGCTCGACCGGGGTCGGCGAACCGGTCGGAATACCGGCAGGCTGGGCGACCTCGGCGGCGACATCGCTGGTCGCGTCCATGGGCGGGGTCGGGGCGGTGACGTCGACTCCGGCGTCAGCCGGCATCGGCTCTTCATCAGCGGCCGGAGCCTGGACCGGCGGCGTCTGGGCCAGTGCCGACCCGGCCAGGGCGGCAGCAAACGACAGCGCGGCCAGGGCGGCGGCGGTCTTCAGAACGGGGTTGGAACGCATGGCTTCCTCGACGGTCTTGGTTCATCGCGAGATGAACCGGTGAGCCCCCCGTCGGCCGTTCAGCGGTTGCGGGCCTGAGTCGGTTGCCTGTGAACACAGGGTCGTGAAGATGTCCCGACGATCGGCCGGGCAAGGCCAGGCCGGTGTCGAGGACAGAATTTGGTCCGTTCCGAGAGCCTGGGCTTCCCCACCGAAACCGCCGGAATGGGCGCCTCATTTTTGAGCAGTATGACAGCTCCCCGCCCAGCGATCGGGCGCGCCGCCTCTTTCTTGCCGATTCCCTAACGGGGCGCGCCGGGGTCGGCCGCTCCATCCCGCTAGCGTGACCCGGCACAAGAAACAGAGGGGCGCGCGCCTGAACGGCGGGCGAACAAGTCGGATGAAACTGATCATAGCGGTGGTCAAACCCTTCAAGCTGGACGAGGTGCGTGAAGCCCTGGTCGCGGCTGGCGTCGAGGGGATGACCGTCTCCGAGGTGAAGGGCTACGGCCGGCAAAAGGGCCAGACCGAGATTTACCGGGGCGCAGAGTACCAGGTGAACTTCGTGCCCAAGGTGAAGGTCGAGGTGGCGGTCGACGACAGCGCCGCCGGCAAGGCCGTGGAGGCCATCAAGGCCGCCGCCGCCACCGGCAAGATCGGCGACGGAAAGATCTTCGTCCTCAGCCTCGAGGACGCGGTGCGGATCCGAACCGGCGAGTCCGGCGCCTCGGCGCTGTGATCAAGAACACAGGGGATAAACCAATGAAATCACTCAAGTTCGGCAGGTTGGCGGGGCTGATGCTCGCCGCCGCCATCGCCGGAGCGCCGATGGCCGCTCCGGCCTTCGCACAAGAGGCCGCGCCGGCCGCCGCTGAAGCCGCCCCGGCGGCTCCGGCCGCTGAAGCGCCGGCTCCCGCTCCGGAAGTCGCGGCGCCCGCCGCCGCCGCCGAAGAAGCGCCGCCCACGCCCGACAAGGGCGACACCACCTGGATGATGATCTCCATGGTGCTGGTGCTGCTGATGATCGTGCCGGGTCTGGCGCTGTTCTATGGCGGTCTGGTGCGGTCCAAGAACATGCTCTCCATGCTGGTCCAGGTGACCACCGTGGCCTGCATCGGCATCATCACCTGGGTGTTCTGGGGCTACAGCCTGTCCTTCACGGACGGCGGTGGTCTGAATACCTTCATCGGCGGCCTGTCCAAGGTCGGCCTGAAGGGGGCGATCTTCAACGACGCCGGGGCCTTCACCAACGTGGAGACCTTCTCCAAGGGCGTGGTCATCCCGGAACTCATCTTCGTGGCCTTCCAGGCGACCTTCGCGGCCATCACCGCCGCCCTGGTGCTCGGCGGCGTCGCCGAGCGCATGAAGTTCATGGCCGTGGTCGTGTTCGCCGTCCTCTGGCCGCTGCTCAGCTACTACCCGATGGCCCACATGGTCTGGTGGTGGGCGGGCGCCACCTCGGCGTTCGGCATGGATCCGGCTGAACTGACCAAGGGCGCCGGCCTCCTCTGGGGCTGGGGCGCGCTGGACTTCGCCGGCGGCACTGTCGTTCACATCAACGCCGGTATCGCCGCCCTGATCGGCTGCCTCGTCCTCGGCAAGCGCACCGGCTACCAGAAGGAGCCGATGCAACCCCACAGCCTCACCCTGACCATGGTCGGCGCGGGTCTGCTGTGGGTCGGCTGGTTCGGCTTCAACGCCGGCTCCAACCTGGAAGCCAACGGCTACGCTGGTCTGGCCCTGATCAACACCCTGGTGGCCACCGCCGCGGCGGGCGTCTCCTGGCTGATCGTCGAGCAAGTGACGCGCGGCAAGGCTTCGGGTCTCGGCCTCGCGTCGGGCATCGTCGCCGGTCTGGTCGCGATCACCCCGGCCGCCGGCTTCGCCGGTCCGGTGGGCGCCATCATCCTGGGTCTCGCCGTCTCGCCGATCTGCGTCTTCTTCTGCTCGGTCGTGAAGAACGCGCTGAAGTACGACGACAGCCTGGACGCCTTTGGCATCCACGCCGTCGGCGGCATCGTCGGCGCCATCGCCACCGGCATCCTGGTCAACCCGGCCTTCGGGGGCGCCGGTCTGGTGGACTTCACCAAGGCCGCGGCCGCTGAATACAACATGGGCGTCCAGGTCATGGCCCAGGTCAAGGCGGTCGGTGTGGCCGTCGTCTGGTCGGCCATCGCCTCGACCATCGTCTTCGTCCTGATCAAGTTCACCTTCGGTCTGCGTGTGAACGCGGAAACCGAGGAAGACGGTCTGGACATCGCCGAGCACGGGGAGCGGGCCTACCACTAGTCTTTGGTAGGACTGCCTTCCCTCTCCGGGGGGAGATAAGCGGGGGGCGTGACGGGCAACCGTCACGCCCTTCGGCGTTTGTGGGGACGGAACGCTCAGCCGCCGAGACGGCAGCGCCTGACCCACCAGTCGGGCCGCATGGACTGCAGCCGTTCGGCCAGGCCCTCGGCTTCGATGTCACCGCTGCACAGCGCAAAACAGGTCGCCCCTGAGCCGCTCATCCGGGCCAGCAGGGTTTCCGGCTCGCCGCGAAGGGTCTCCAGCACCTCGCCGATGGCCGGGGTCAGGGCGACGGCGGGGGCTTCCAGGTCGTTGCGGCAGGTAGCCATCACAGCGGCCACCTCGACCACATCCTCAAAGGCTTCCGGCAGCCAGGGCCGCTCCGCGTTACCCGGTGCGCCGGCCTCGTCGTAGGCGCGATAGACGGGGCCCGTCGGCGAGGCCACCCGCGGGTTGACCAGCACGGCGTCGAGCACCGGCATGCGGGGCGCGACGACCAGCTTGTCGCCCCTGCCCTCGCCGATGACGGTTTCGGCCCACAGGCAGGCGATGCCGTCCGAGCCAAGCTCGGCGGCGACGATGTTGAGCGCCTCGTCCTGCAGCGGCAGGTCGAGGGCCTGGCGCAGAAGCCGCAGGGTCGCGCCGGCGTCGGACGAGCCACCGCCAAGGCCGGCCGCGATGGGCAGCTGCTTGTCGAGGATCAGCCGGAACGGCGGCAGCGGCCGACCGGCCAGCTTGGTGAGGGCCCAGGCGGCGCGCAGGACCAGGTTGTTGGGTTCCATGGCCAGACCGGTCGCGAACGGACCGGTGACCTCGAAGTCGAGCGCCTCCGACGGCTGGACGGCCACACGGTCGCCGACATCGGCAAACGCCATCAGGCTGCTGACCGGGTGGAAGCCGTCAGCCTGCAGCGCTCCGACATGGAGGTAGAGGTTGACCTTGGCGGGCGCGAACTGACTGAGCGACATCTATCGCTCGGCGACCACGGGCTTCACGCCGGAGAGGCCGTTGGCCAGCTTGGCCTCGGCCCTGGCCTTCATCGCCGGCTCGGGGTTCAGTTGCAGCACGCGGGTCCACTGGAAGCGGGCCTCGATCTGGCGGCCGACCATCCAGTAGGCGTCGCCGAGGTGGTCGTTGATATCCGGGTCGGCCGGCTCAAGCGTCACGGCCCGCTCCAGGAAGTCGACGGCGTTGCGGTAATCGCCCATGCGGAAATAGGCCCAGCCGAGACTGTCGATCATCGCCCCGTTGCGCGGATTGGCCGACACCGCCCGCTGGACCATCTCGAGGGCCACGCCCAGGTTCTGGCCGCGGTCGATCCAGGCGTAGCCCAGGTAGTTGAGCAGTTCCGGCTCGTCGGGCTGCGCGGCGAGCGCCTTCTGCAGGTCGGCTTCGGCTCCGGTCCAGTCACCGGCCCGGTCGCGGGCGATGCCGCGCATGTAGAACAGCCGCCAGTCGGCCTTGTCGCCATCCATGGCGATGACCCGGGTGATGGTGCTGTCCGATTCCGCAAAGCGCTCGTTGGCGCGCAGCAGGTCGGCGTAGGTCAGCAGGGCGTCGCGCTGGCCGCCGGCGGCGGCGTCAGCCGCCATCTTCAGGGCCTTGTCCTTTTCGCCGGCCGCCTGCAGCGACCAGGCGAGGCGTGAGCGGGCGGCGGCGTACTCGCGGCTGCCGGCCTTGACCTGGGCATAGGCCGAGCGGGCGTTCTCGGCGTCTTCCAGGCCGGTGTAGACGTCGCCCAGTTCCAGCCACAGCTCCTCGCGCCTTGGGTCGAGGCGGGCGGACAGGCGCAGGTAGGCCATCGCCAGCTGGTACTGTTTGTCGGCCAGCATGGCCGAGGCGGGGATCAGCAGGGCGCGGGAAGCGCCTTCGCGGATGGTCGGCATAGCCGGCGCCTTGCGCTTCTTGGCGGCGCGCAGGCGGGCGGCGGTCAGGCCGGGATCGCCCGGGCGGGCCTGCAGGGCGGTGTCATAGACGGCGACGGCCTCGGCGCCGCGCTTGCGGCGTTCGAGGAAGGCCCCGTAGTCAGGCGCGAAGATGGCCGAGGCTTCGCCGAAACCCATCAGTGTCTTGTAGTTGGCTTCTGCCTCCTCGAGGCGGTTGTAGCGCTCGAACAGCTGGGCCTGCCCCAGCAGGCCGAAGACCTCGACCAGCCGGTCGCCGCGCAGGGCCGGCTGGGTCAGGGCGGCCTCCTCCTCGCCGGCCGCGGCGGCGGCCCAGGGGGTCAGCAGGACCGCGGCCTGGCGGTGCGGAAAGCCGACGCCCGTGTCGATCATGATGGCCTTGGCGGTGGCCGCGTCATCGGTGGCCAGGGCCTCGACGGCGCGGGTCAGCTGGCCCAGGCGCACGACCATGACCGAAGCCTCGCCCTCGACCGGAGCGCTGGCGGCGGCGCGGGTGACATCGCCGGAGAACAGGGCGGACTGGAAGATGCGCTGCTTGAGCGTGCCGGTTTCGGCGCCCAGGGCCTGGGCGCGGGCGAAGTAGCCGGCGGCCTCGTCGTCCTTACCGTCGGCCTGGGCCTTCTGGCCTGCAAGGAACTGGCCGTAGCCGGACTGGCCCTCGGTATCGAGATTGCTCTGGACCGGACGCAGGCCGGCGTCCTCGGCGCTGGGCGCCGGGGTGGTGGCGCAGGCGGTCAGCAGCAGGGCGCAGGACGCGGCGGAAACAAGGGCAAGACGCTTCATGCCCCGTAACTTGCCCCAATCGGTGGCCGGAGCAAGGCGCTTCGCTGCAACGACGTTGCGTCCTTCGACACGCCCGCGTGCCGCGGGCTACTCAGGATGACGAAGAGAGAGGAATTGCACCCAAGTTCGTCATCCTGAGTAGCGGCCGCAGGCCGCCTGTCGAAGGACGCACTACATGTTCGGGTAGTTCGGCCCGCCGCCGCCCTCGGGCGTCGTCCAGACGATGTTCTGAGACGGGTCCTTGATGTCGCAGGTTTTGCAGTGGACGCAGTTCTGGGCGTTGATCTGGAACTTCGGATTGGCGCCGGCCTCGTCGTACAGCACCTCATAGACGCCGGCCGGGCAGTAGAGCCGGGCCGGTTCGCCGTACTTGGGCAGGTTGACGTTGATCGGGATCGACGGGTCCTTGAGCTTCAGGTGGGCCGGCTGGTCTTCCTCGTGGTTGGTGGCCGACAGGAAGACGCTCGACAGCTTGTCGAAGCTGATGACGCCATCGGGCTTGGGATAGACCTTCTGCTTGAAGTCCTTGGCCAGACCCGTCGAGGCGGCGTCGGTCTTCTCGTGCTTCATGGTGCCGAAGAAGGAGAAGCCGCCGGTCAGGTGGTTCACCCACATGTCGAACATGCCGGCCGCGCCGCCCAGGAAGGTGCCGAGCTTGCCCAGCAGCGGCTTGGCGTTGCGGACGATCTTCAGTTCCCTGGCCACCCAGCTGCCTTCATAGGCGGCCTGGTATTCGACCAGCTCGTCGGCTTCGCGGCCGGCCTGCAGGGCCTTGAAGGCCTCCTCGGCGGCCAGCATGCCGGTCTTCATGGCGTTGTGGCTGCCCTTGATGCGGGGCACGTTGACGAAGCCGGCCGAGCAGCCGATCAGCACGCCGCCCGGGAAGGTCAGTTTCGGCACCGACTGGTAGCCGCCCTCGGTGATGGCGCGGGCCCCGTAGGCGATGCGCTTGCCGCCCTCGAGGTGAGGCTTCACCGACGGGTGATGCTTGAAGCGCTGGAACTCGTCGAAGGGCGAGAGGAAGGGGTTCTTGTAGTTGAGGTGAACGACGTAGCCGATGGCCACGTAGTTGTCCCCGAAGTGGTACATGAAGCTGCCGCCGCCGGTGTCGTTGTCGAGCGGCCAGCCGGTGGTGTGCTGGGCCAGGCCCGGGCGGTGGTTGGCCGGCGGCACCTGCCAGAGTTCCTTGATGCCGATGCCGTACTTCTGCGGGCTCTTGCCCTTCTGCAGATCGAACTTGTTGATCAGGATCTTGCTGAGCGAGCCGCGCACGCCCTCGGCGAAGAAGACGTACTTGCCGTGCAGTTCCATGCCGGGCTCGTAGGAGCCCTTCTTGACGCCATCCTTGCCGACGCCGACGACGCCGACGATGACGCCCTTCACCGAACCGTCCTCACGATAGACGAGGTCGGAGGCGGCGAAGCCTGGGTAGATCTCGACGCCGAGGTTCTCGGCCTGGGTCGCCAGCCAGCGGCAGACGTTGCCGAGCGAGGCGATGTAGCAGCCGTCGTTGTGCATGAACGGCGGCATGGCGAACATCGGCAGGTCGAGCTCGCCCTGCGGACCCAGGATCAGGAACTTGTCCTGGGTTACCGGCGTCTCGAGCGGGGCGCCCTGTTCCTTCCAGTCGGGGATCAGCTCGGTCAGAGCTTTGGGGTCGATGACCGCGCCGGACAGGATGTGGGCGCCGACCTCGGAGCCCTTTTCCAGCAACGCGACCGAAACCTCGGTCCCGGCCGCCTCGGCCATCTGCTTGAGGCGGATCGCCGCCGCCAGGCCGGAGGGGCCGCCGCCGACGATGACGACGTCGTACTCCATGGCTTCGCGTTCTTCGGCGGCCGTGTCGATGTCGCTCATGGTCAGTCCCCGGTTCGATCCTCTGCGCACGCTTATCTGAAGCAGACGCAAGGGTGGTCAAGCGGGAATGGCGTCGCAATCGGCGAATATGCGCAACTTGCCGGGGTGACCGGCGGCCCTGCGGCGCCTATTCTCGCCTCCAGATGACTCCCGCCTCCGACCGCCGCGCCGCAGAGGCCCTGCTCGCCTTCTGGGCCGATGCAGGGGTCGACGCGCTGTACGCCGATGAGGCCATCGACCGGCTGGCCGAAGGGGCCGAGCGGCTCAAGGCCCGGGCCCGGCCGACGCCGCCTCCCCCGCCGCCGACCCCGATCCGGCCCGCCCGGCCGGGTGTGCCCAACATCGATATCGGCGCGGCGCTGGCCCAGGCAGAGGCGATGGCGGCGGCCGCGACCAGCATCGAGGCCCTGGCCGAGGCCATTGCCGCCTTCGAAGGCTGTCCCCTTCGCTACGAGGGCGCACGGCAACCGGTCTTCTGTCGCGGTGCGACCGACGCCCCGGTGATGATCATCGGCGAGGCGCCCGGGGCCGACGAGGACTCGCAAGGCCAGCCGTTTGTCGGTCGGGCAGGCAAGCTGCTGGACCGGATGCTGGGCGCGGCGGGGCTGGAGGGCCGGGTGTTCATCACCAACACTGTCTTCTGGCGCCCGCCCGGCAACCGAACGCCATCACCCTCCGAACAGGCGGTCTGCGCCCCCTTCGTCGAGCGGGCCGTGGCCCTGGTCAAACCGCGCATGCTGCTGCTGGCCGGCGGGGCCTCGGCCAAGGCTGTGCTGAAGCGGGACGAGGGCATTCTGGCCATGCGGGGCCGCTGGTTCGAATGGAAGTCGACCGACGGCGCGCTCGATCTGCCCGCCATGCCGACACTTCATCCCGCCTTCCTGCTGCGCCAACCGGCAGCGAAGAAGAAGGCGTGGCAGGATCTGCTGACCCTGACCGAAAGGCTTGATCGTCAGGGTCGCCCTGCCTAAAGCTGCACGCCTCTTGCAGTGGGGGCTCCACTGAAGCGCGTGCGGGTCTTGAAGTTCGGGTATCCGCCGTCCGCGCTTAACCTTTTGCCGTTCCATTCCCTGTAAGGGGGCCGGCGAAATCGCGTTCGGGGTGTTCGGCATGGTTGCAGCCGGTGTGAAGCTTTGCAGACTGGCGGCCGCCCTGGTCGTCGTGGTGCTGGCCGCTGTCTGGATGACGACCCCGGCCCTGGCCGCCGGCGGTCCACTCTCCAAACCCGACGAAGTCCGCTATCGCGCCGCCTTCGCCGCCGCTGACCGGGGCGACTTCGACGAAGCCGACGCCGTTCTGGCCAAGGTCAAGGACCGGTCGCTGGTCGGTCATGTGCAGTTCGTCAAACTGATGCACCCGACGGCCTATCGCGCCACCTACGGCGAACTGGCCGACTGGCTGGGCGACTACGCCGAGCTGGGCGGGGCCGAACGCATCTACACCCTGGCCCAGAAGCGCCAGCCGCACGGAAGCCGGGAGCCCGCCAAGCCCAGCTTCCTGGCCGCCGCCCGGGTCTGGATGCAGGCCGGACCCGACATCTCCGCCGCCGACGCCAGTTTCGCCGCCCGCGACGCCTACTACTCCGGTCGCACCGCCGAGGCCTGGGCGCTGGCCCCCTCGGCCGGAGAGCCGTGGATCGCCGGCCTGGCCGGATGGCGGCTGGGCAAGGTCGAAGAGGCGAAGACCTACTTCCTGAAGGTGGCGGAAGACGACAGCAACGACGACTGGCTGCGCTCGGCGGCCTGGTTCTGGGCCGGCCGCTGCGCCGAGCGGATGGGCGACAAGACGGCCGCCCGGGCCTATTTCCAGCGTACGGCGGGCACGCCCTACACCTTCTACGGCCTGATCGCGACGCGGAAGCTGGAGATGGAAGGCGGCCGCACCATGGCCCTCAGCCAGGCCGCCCCTGCCCCGCCGCCGGTGTTCGAGCCGCCGCCCCAGCCGGTTCGCAATCCGCTGCTGATCCAGGTCTCGACCCGCGACCAGCGCAAGGCCGAGTCGCTGATCGACCGCGACGAGCGAGCCCAGCGGGCCGCCGCCCTGGTGCAGATCGACCGACCGATCGAGGCGGCCCAGGAACTGCGCGTCGGCCTGGCCCTGGCCCGCAGCGACACCGACCAGAAGGACTGGCAGACCCTGATCGTCACGCTCAAGGTTCCGCTGCAGATCGCGCCCGCGCCGACCGCCGGCCCGGCGCCAGTGAGAAAGAAGGCCCGCCCCTACCGCGCCGAGCCCTATGAGGTTCCCGAGCTCTATCCGGACGGTGGCTTCACCCTGGACAAGGCGCTGGTCTACGCCCTGGTGCGCCAGGAGAGCCGGTTCAATCCCTTCGCCTATTCCCACGCGGGCGCCGTCGGCCTGATGCAGGTGCTGCCGACCTCGGCGGCGGAGGCGGCCGGCGACGATCACCTGCTCTACAACATCATGCCGCTGTTCGACCCGCCGGTGAATCTGCGGATCGGCCAGGACTACATGACCTGGCTGATGGAACGGGGCCTGGGCGGCGGCGACGAGGCCTATGATCTGTTCCGGGTCATCGCGGCCTACAACGGCGGGGCCGGCGCCGTGATCAAGACCCGCAAGCGGATGGAGCCCGAAGCCGACGCCCTGCTGTTCATGGAAAGCCTGCCGGCCAGGGAAACCCGCGAGTACGTCGAAAAGGTCGCCTTCGGCTATTGGACCTACCGGCGGATGTGGGGGCAACCGACGCCGACGCTGGACCAGGCGGCGCGGTATGACCGGATCATCGACCTGCGGGTCGATCGCTAGAGCACGTCAGGCGGAAGTGCAGGCGGTTCCGCCGCCCGGACGTGCCCTAAATGTTTGATTCTAAACCCTTTTGATCAGGTTTTGATGCGTACATCAAAACCTGATCAAAAGGGTCTAGGTGACAGCCGCGCGGTGCGAGACCGTCATCGGCTGATCAAGGCATCCAGCCGGTCGATCCGGCCGCGCAGGCGGCTGAGCAATTGCCGACCTTCCCCGCCCTCGACCTTGTCGTAGAGGCGGCGCGAAACCAGCAGACCTTCGTCACCCTTCAACGGAAGGCGCAGCGCCTCCGCAAGCAGGCGCGAGGGCCGTCGGCCGTCTAGCGAGGCGCGGAACCGCCCGGCCCGCTCCCAGCTGCGGGCCATGTGCATGGCGGCCGGCGTCTCCCAGTCAGGCGACAGCTTCGCCCCCGGCTGCAGGATCAGCAGCCAGTCGCCCCGGGCGGCAGCGCAGGCGGCGGCGACGCCTTCCGTCACGATCGTGGCCCCGGCGTCGTCGGCGATCTCCAGCGTCGCGTCGGCCGAGCCGGCGTCGGCGACCAGCACCTCCTTGACCAGCCCCTCCAGCGCGGCCCCGACCAGGCTGGCCAGGGTGACCGGCAGGGTGCGGGCGGAATCGAGGGTCGGGATCACCACGGAAATCATGGTCCCGTTCATGGCCGCTCGAACGCCCATAGGGAAGCGGTGTTCGCCTTTCGTCGCATTTTGTTAACCATGGTTGCCAAACCATAGTTCTTGTTTTGTTCGCGCGCCGGCGTATGCTTCGCCCGTGCCCCCCATACCGCTCCAGACCAAGGGCCGCGGCGCCCGCACCAACGACACCAGCCGCTTCCTGTCGTTGCAGCGGGAGGAGTTCGACGACGGCTGGACGGCTGATGACGAGAAGCCGAAGCCGCTTCGCACGGTGATCCAGGCCGACCACGCCAGGACCATCATCGCCAGCAACGACAGCCCCGACATCGGCTTCAACAGGTCGATCAATCCCTACCGGGGCTGCGAGCACGGCTGCATCTACTGCTACGCCCGGCCGGCCCATGCCTACCTCGGCCTGTCGCCGGGGCTGGATTTCGAGAGCAAGCTGTTCTTCAAGCCGTTCGCCCACGAGCTGCTGGCCAGGGAGCTGTCGAAGAAGAGCTACCGCCCCGAGGTCATCCACATCGGCGGCGACACCGATCCCTATCAGCCGGCCGAGCGGCGGATGCGGGTGACGCGAAAGGTCATCGAGACCCTCTACCGGTTCAAGCAGCCCTTCACCCTGATCACCAAGTCGGCCCTGGTGCTGCGCGACCTCGACATCCTGGGGCCGGCGGCCGCCGAGGGGCTGTGCCGGGTGGCGGTGTCGATCACGACGCTCGACCGCAAGCTGGCCCGCAGCATGGAGCCGCGCGCGGCGACGCCGGCCAGGCGGCTGGAGGCGCTGCGGGCGCTGAGCGCGGCGGGGGTGCCGACAGCGGTGATGTTCGCGCCGGTCATTCCGGCGCTGAACGACCATGAGCTGGAGGCGGTGCTGGAGGCCTCGGCGGAGGCCGGGGCGACGACCGCCGGCTACGTGGTCATCCGCCTGCCCCGCGAGATCGCCTCGCTGTTCCAGCAGTGGCTGTCGTCGGACCACCCGGGACGGGCGGCGCGGGTGATGTCCCTGATCCGCCAGACGCGCGGCGGGGCCGACTACACCGCCGACTGGGGCAGTCGGCAGAAGGGCGAGGGGCCGGTCGCGGAACTGATCGCGGCGCGGTTCGCGGCGGCCAGACGGCGCTTCGGACTGGATGGCGAGATGCCGCCGATGGATCTCGCGGCGTTCAAGGTTCCTGCGAAAGCCGGAGATCAGATGGATCTGTTCGGTGAAGTGGTGAAGGCGGTGAAGCCGAACCCGGGCGTGGCGGCGTTGCGAGGGGGGACAGCCAACCCTGTGCACGGGTCTCCGATCGGCGATACGGCGAGCCCGCTGCCGGTCGGGACGGCGCCCTGCCTGCATTCGAAGCATAGTTTCTGGCGAACAGGTGAAGAGCCAGCGGTAGAATCCACCCTTGCCGTCCGCCTTGCCGCCCCTGTCGAGGAAACGTAACCTGCGGCTTTAGCGGTTCGCGGGGGAGACCAATGCGCGCCTTTTGCCTCATCTTGGTGTCTACGATTTCGATCTCGGCGACCGCCTACGCCCAGGACCCGCACGCGGGCCTGCTGGTTGACAGGTTTTGCCTGCCCACAGTGATCAATGACGATACGGCCAGCATGAGGGGCGCTGCATCGGAGTTGGGGCTAGAGTATCTGGGACGGGAGTCCAGTTTGGATCGGGAGGTCCATAACCTGCAGTGGTCGCGCGGAAAGGGACTCTATGAGGTGTCCGTCTCGGAGACCTTGGGCTCGAAGACCTGCCGGATAACGCTGCCGCCCGGATCGACGCTTGCCGAAGCCGAGACGGTCACTGCCCGTAGCGTTCAAACCAACGCAGCCGTAAAGTTTGTTTGGGGCAACGACGGTTACCCCAGCTGGACACCAGTTTGGCGTCACAACCTTGCCGGAACTCGTTCGTTCGTTGCGATAAGGAGCGTCGAGCGGGGCGGTATAGCGATGATCGAGGTCTTGCGCAGAACTGAGTGAGCCAGGCCCCGTCGTTGACGAAGCGGACTCTGCGCCGCAAGTCCGGTGGCGGCCCCTACCGCGAAAACACCCCGACCAGTTCGACGTGCGGCGACCAGAGGAACTGGTCGACCGGCAGCACCCGATCCAGATTGAAGCCGGCATCGATCAGAACCCGCGCGTCGCGGGCGAAGGTCGCCGGGTTGCAGGAGACGCCGACGACGCGGCCGACCTTCGAGCGGGCGATCTCGCCGGCCTGTTCCAGGGCGCCGGCGCGGGGCGGATCGAAGACCACGGCGTCGATCTTGGCCAGTTCGCGCGACAGCACCGGTCGCTTGGCCAGGTCGCGGGCTTCAGCGGTGATGGTCTTCAGGCCCGGGGCGCGACCGGCCGCCGACTTGAGGGCGGCGATCGCCGGCGCTGACGAGTCGGCGGCCAGCACCGTGCCGACCTCCGCCAGCCGGAAGGTAAAGGTGCCGACGCCGCAGAACAGGTCGGCGATGCGGGCCGCGCCGCTAACGGCCTCGAGCATGAAAGCGGCCATGGCGGCTTCCGCCTGGGGCACGGCCTGCAGGAAGGCGCCGGGCGGCAGGGCGACGTGAGCCTGGCCCAGGGTGACGATGGCCTCGCGGGTGGCGTAGATCGCCTCGCCGGCCATGGTGACGCGGGCGAAGTCAGCCTCCTGGGCGATCATCGCGGCGCGCACCCGGGCGTCGGCGGAGAGACCGCCGCTCTTGGCCTCGACGCCGGTGATGTCGATGTCCAGGCCGGTGCGGGTCAGGGTGACGTGCAGGGTCGGCGCGGACTTGGGATGTTCCAGGAAGGGCCTGGCCAGGGTGCGCAACGCCGGCAGGGCGGCGACGATGCGCGGATCGGTGATCGGGCAGACCTCGATGGGGACCAGCTTCCAGCTGCGCCGCTCCTTGAAGCCGACCACGGCCCCGCCCTTGGCGGCCCGGGCGTGCAGCGCCAGACGTCGGCGTGAGGCCGGCGGCGAGGCGAAGGTGGCGAGGACGTCGGTCTCAAGCTGTTCGCGCGACAGGGCCTCGATGATGCGGTCCCGCTTCCAGGCGAGATAGGGCCCGGCCGCCCAATGCTGCAGGGAGCAGCCACCGCAGACCCCGAAGTGGGGGCATGGCGGGGTGACGCGATCGGCGCTGCGGGTCAGCAGCTCGTCGATTTCGCCCCGCTCGCCGTCAATGCGGGCGCGCACGGTTTCGCCGGGCAGGGTCAGCGGTACGAAGGTTCGATCACCGATTCCGTCGCCCTGGGCGCCGATACGTGTGATTTCGATGTCACGGGTGGTGGTCAGCGGCTTGCTCCTGGCGGAACCCGCCGGTTGGCTGGTTGTTATGGCCCTGAGCGTCGCGGTGCAAGCCATGGACGCCCGCAACATCGATGAACCTCTGTCAGCTTCTGTTCAGGTTGCGGGGTTCATCATCCTCACAGGCGACACCGGCGCTCTCCGCCGCCGCCGCTAAACGCAGAGAGAGGTATCTGTTATGCGCAAGATTCTGACCCTGGCCACCATGGCCGCCCTGGCCATTCCGGCCTTCACCGTCCCGACCGCGGTTTCCGCCCAGTCCTATCGCGAGTACGGCCGCGGCCAGTCGCCCTGCAACTACGAAAAGAAGCAGGCCGAGAAGAAGGGCACCGTCACCGGCGCCATCATCGGCGGCGTGCTCGGCGCAGCCGTGGCCGGTGACGACAACCGGGGCGAAGGCGCGCTGGTCGGCGGCACGGTCGGCGCCCTCGCCGGCAAGGAAATCGGCCGCAAGAACGTCCGTTGCGCCAGCTATCCCAAGCGCATCAGCTATCGCCGCGACAACTGTCGCTGGGTGCAGGAGTACCGTGGCAATCGCTGGCGCGGGTTTGAAGTCTGCCGCAACCGCAACGGCGAGTGGCGCCCCAGCGGTCGTTATTGATCGCCAGCCGACCTGGATATTGACGACGGGCCCCGGGAAACCGGGGCCCGTTTTCTATTGCGGCTTGCGAGCCCAGAGCAGGAATTCGTGGTTGCCGTCACCGCCGGTGATCGGGCTGTCGGTGGTAGCCTGCACGGCCCAACCCTGCTGCGCGATCCAGGCGGCGGTGGCGTCGAGGCAGTCCTGGCGGACCGCCGGGTCGGAGATCAGCCCACCTTTGCCGACCCGTTCGCGACCGGCCTCGAACTGCGGCTTGACCAGCAGGACAAGATCGGCCCCGGGCGCGGCCAGGGCCAGGGCGGGGCCCAGAGCCTTGGTCACCGAGATGAAGCTGAGGTCGCAGACGACCAGCTGCGGCGCGGTCGGGATCAGATCGGTGTCGAGGCTGCGAACGTCCTGGCCGCTGAGTTCGGTGACGCGCGGGTCTTCGGCGATGCGGGGGTGGAGCTGGCCCTGGCCGACATCGACGGCATAGACGCAGGCCGCGCCGCGCAGGAGGCAGACCTCGGTGAAGCCGCCGGTCGAGGCGCCGACGTCGAGCACCGTGCGGCCCTCGACCACGACGGGCCAGACGGTCAGGGCATGCTCCAGTTTCAGGCCGCCCCGGCCGACGTAGGGGTGGGCGGCGACGGCGGCGATGTCCGCGTCCTCCTCCACAGCGAGGGACGCCTTGGTGGCCGGCTTGCCATCGACCGTCACCCCACCGGCCTCGATGGCGGCGCGGGCCTTGGCGCGGCTGTCGAACAGGCCGCGGTCGACGAGCAGGAGATCGAGACGTGTGCGCATGGGTTCACCTTATCCTTCTCCCGCTTGCCGGGAGAAGGTGGCAGCCGAAGGCTGACGGGTGAGGGCGGCGCCGGCCTCTAAACGAAAAGAGCAGCGCCTTGGTGGAAATCGTCCACCGCCGGCGCTGCCCTCATCCGACCCCTTCGGGGCCACCTTCTCCCGACAAGCGGGAGAAGGATGCTTGTTACTTGTTCGTCGGGGCTTCGGTCTTCGGCTTGGCGCGGATGGCGCCGGCCTTGAACTTGGGCTTCATGAACTTGACCAGGACGCGCTGGCCGACCAGCAGGGGGGCGCCGTCAGCGCTGACCACCACCTCGACGACGCGCTCGTCGCTGCGCTGGCTGGGATCGTCCGAGGCCAGCTTGCGAGCCCCGAAGACGCCGGCGCGGCGCAGGACCTTGCCGACATAGACCTTGTTGGGGTCCGACTCCGGCGTGATCTCGACTTCCTGGTCGTCCCGCACGTTCGGCAGGTCGGCCTCGACGATCTCGGCGCGGACGATGCGGGCCGTGTTGGGCTCCAGGTCGAACATGGTCGAGACGTTCAGGGTTGAGGCGCCGGCGCCCGGGTTGGCGTAGCGACGAGCGATCCGGCCATCGATCGGCGCACGGATGATGGTCAGCTCGAGGGCGTACTCCGCCTCGTTCAGAGCGGCGCGGCTGGCCGCGACGGTGGCGCGCTGGGCCTCGATCTGGGCTTCCCAGTCGCGGATCTCGTCCATCTTCTGGTCCATCCGCTGCCGGGCCACGAAGTTGCTGGCCTGCAGTTCCTCGAGGCGCTTGTGCTCGCGGCGGGCGGCGTTGAGCTTGACCTGCAGGACGCCGATCTGGGACTGGGCCTGGTTCACACGGGCGCGGGCGCTGGCCACGGCCAGGCGCGGATCGTCGTCCTCCTGACGGGCCAGGATCTGGCCGGCGGCGACGGCCTGGCCTTCCTCGACATAGACCGCCTTGACCACCCCGCCGCGGCGGGCGGCGACCGGGATGATGCCGCCCTCGACGTCGGCCTTGCCGTTGCCGATGGCCGCGAACGGGCTTTCGGGCATGGCCTTGGCGGCCGCGTCCTGGTCCTTCTTCTTCTGCTCGCCGGCGCTCTTCGTGAAGAAGTAGCCACCGACCACCAGCAGCACCAGGATGGTGATGATCCAGAACCAGGGTCTACGCAGGAAACCGGGCATGTGAGAGGTCGTCCTTGAAAGTCAGTGCGAGAGCGACGGCGGATTGGGATCGGGCGTGCGGCGCACGTCGTCCAGGATCTTGCCGTCCTCGATGTGGATCACCCTGTCGGCATAGGCCTCCAGGCGGGGGTCGTGGGTGACGCAGATCACCGCCGCGCCATGCTCGGTCGCGGCGCGACGCAGAAGGCGGATGACGATCTGGCCGTTCTCGCCGTCGAGGGCGGAGGTCGGCTCGTCGGCGAAGAGCAGGTCAGGATTCTTGGCCAGGGCGCGGGCGATGGCCACCCGCTGCTTCTCGCCGCCCGACAGCTCGGAGGGCCGCTGGTTCATCTTGTTGCTCAGCCCGACCTCGGCCAGCGCCGTTTCGGCGCGCCGTTCGGCCTCGCTGCGGGAGGCTCCCTGATACTTCAGGGCCGTCATCACCTGCTGCTTGGCGGTGAGGGCCGGGAACAGGTTGAAGCCCTGGAAGATGAAGCCGCAATGGTCGAGCCGGAACTTGTCGATCCGCCCGGAGGACAGGTCCCACAGGCTGCTGGCGCCCAGGGCCGTGACTTTGCCCTCATCGGGCTCGAGCAGGCCCGACAAGGCCGCCACCAGGGTGGACTTGCCGCTGCCCGAGGGGCCCATGACCATGGTCACGTCGCCGTGGCGGGCGTCGAAGTCCACGCCTTTGAGGACCTCCACGAAGGTCTTGCCGGTCTTGAAGCGCTTGACGATGCCCGTCGCCTTGATGGCGACCTCGCCCAGCATGTGGCCCTTGCCTGAGGTGTTGGCGCTCATCGCAGCAGGTCCGCCGGTTGGCTCTTCTGCAACACCCCGAGCGACATGAAGCCCGACAGGATGGCGATCAGCAGCAGGAAGATGGCGATCAGGGTGACGATCGGAGCCGGGAAGGCCATCGGAAGACCGCCCAGGCCGGCCAGGATCGAGACGCCCCAGGTCAGCAGGCCCGAGGCGATGATGCCGACGACGCCGACCCAGAAGCTCAGCTCCATGACGATCATCCGCAGGCTGCCCATCGAGACGCCAAGAGCCCGCAGGGAGGCGAACTCCTTGATGTTGGCCATGATCGCGCCGCGCAGGGTCTGCCAGGTGATGGCGATGCCGATGATGGCGCCCATGATCACGGCGAAGAACAGGATGATGCTGATGAACTGCTCCTTGAACATCGAGGCCTCGTTGGCCTCGGCCAGGTCGGATCGGGTCCAGGCCTTGAACTTGCCGTCGGCAAGGATGTTCAATTGCGCGGCGACGATCTCGGCGCGGGCCGGATCGGCGATCTTGACCATCAGCGGCGCCACCCGCGGCCCGGTATCGGCCTCGCCGAGCAGGCGAAGCGTGTCACGCGACATGACCATGCTCGGCTGCATCATGTTCGGGTAGCCGGTGGTCACGGCGGCGACGGTCACGGTCTTGCCGTTGTAGAGCGCCTTGTCGCCCAGCTTGACGCCCAGGCGACCGAGCGCGCTCTGGTCCAGGGCCACGGTGTAGGGCTGACGCAGGGTCTCGACCATCTCGTCGCTGTAGTCGGTCGGCACCGTCACATAGCCGGGGATGGCATCGATGACGGAGACCTGCACGGTCTCGTTCTTGCGGTTTTTCGGAACGGTTCCGGGGGGCGCCGTCGGGTCGACATCAACGATGTTCTGGAACCGGCCCCACGACCCGTCCATCGCCGCGACCTGCACCACTTCCGGGTGGCCGATGACCACCGGCATGAGGCGGCGCGGCAGGCCCGACGGGCCACCGTTGAAAAGCGCGGTTGCGCCCGGACCCAGCACCATGATGTCGGCGCGCGCCCGGTCGATCTGGGCCGTGAATGCCTTGCCGATGCCCATGAACATGCCGACAAACGCCAGCACCAGCAGGCCGGAGAAGGCCAGGGCGACAACGGCGGCCATGTAGCGCCGCCATTCATAGATCAATGTAGCCAAAGCGAGCGACATAGGCGCCTGCAACCCTCCGAAACTGAACGCGGGTATGGACGACAGCAACGCTCCCTTCCAAGTTAAATCGGGGTAAGGCCGTCGCGAAAACCTAGCCATGGGGCACGGCAGCGCGCTATGGCCGCAGAAGGACGCAGGAAGCTGCCGTCATTCCTCAGAGAAAAGAGCGTTTATGACCCGTATTGCGTTGATGGCCGGCATCGCCGTCGCCACCGTTTGCGCCGCCGGCGCCGCCACCCCGGCCATGGCCGACGAAGGCATGTGGACCTTCGACAACCTGCCCACCGCCAGGATCGAAGCCGACTACGGCTTCAAGCTGGACGCCAAATGGCTGGACCACGTCCGGCTGTCGTCGGTGCGCCTCGCCGGCTGCTCGGCCAGCTACGTGTCCAAGGACGGCTTGATCCTGACCAACAACCACTGCGTTCTCGGCTGCACCAGCGCCCTGAGCTCGGCGACCACCGACTATGTGAAGAACGGCTTCCGCGCCAACCTGCGCGAGGATGAGCTGAAGTGCCCGGGCCAGACGGCCGAGGTGCTGCTGTCCATCACCGACGCCACCGCCGAGGTGCGCGCCGCCGCGGCCGGCAAGACCGGCGAGGACTTCGTCAAGGCCCGCGACGCCGCCGCCAGCGCGGCCGAAAAGAACGTCTGCGGCGCCGAGGCCGGCGTCCGCTGCCAGACCATCAGCCTGTACCGGGGCGGCCAGTACAAGGTCTACAAGTTCCAGCGCTACACCGACGTGCGCCTGGTCTTCGCGCCGGAGCAGGCGATCGGCTTCTTCGGCGGCGATCCGGACAACTTCAACTTCCCCCGCTACGCCCTCGACGCGGCCTTCCTGCGCGCCTACGGCTCCGACGGCAAACCGGTTCAGAGCAAGAGCTTCCTGAAGTGGAACGCCAGCGCGCCGAAGGAAGGCGACCTGACCTTCGTGGTCGGCAACCCCGGCTCGACCGAGCGGCTGCTGACCGTCGCCCAGCTGGAAACCCAGCGCGACCTGACCCAGCCGATCGGCCAGCTGCAGCGCTCCGAACTGCGCGGCCGCTACCTCGAATACGCCAAGGGCGGCGAAGAGCAGCGCCGGGTGGCCGATGACGCCCTGTTCGGGCTGGAGAACAGCTACAAGGTCTTCTACGGCCGCCAGCTGACCCTCAACGACAAGGCCTTCATGGACGCCAAGCGGGCCGCCGAAGCCGACCTGCGCGCCAGGGTGAAGGCCGATCCGGCCCTGTCGGCCAGACTTGGCGATCCCTGGGCCGACGTCGAGAAGGCCCAGGCCGCGGTCCGGGACAACTGGCTGGAATACCGCCAGCTGGAAACGGAAGCCGGCGGCGGCGCCCGCCTCTACAACTGGGCCCAGACCCTGGTCCGGGCCAGCCGCGAAAAGGCCAAGCCGGCCGCCGAGCGTTCGCCTGAGTACAGCGAGGCCGCCATGGCCCGCATGGAACGCGGCCTGATGGCGAACAACCCGGTCATCGCCGACATCGACCAGCTCCGGCTGGAGCACTGGCTGCTGAAGACCCGGGAATACCTGACCGTCGACCATCCGGGCGTGAAGAGCATCCTCGGCAAGGAAAGCCCTCAAGGCCTGGCCAAACGTCTGGTCGCGGGCAGCAAGCTGGGCGATCTCGCGGTGCGCAAGTCGCTCTGGGAAGGCGGTCTCGCCGCCCTGGAAGCCAGCGACGATCCGATGATCAAGTTCGTGCTGGCCACCGAGGGCCAGGGCCGCGCCCTGCGTCAGGCCTGGAACGCCCAGGTCACCGCGCCGGTCGATTCGGCCGCCGAGCGCATCGCCCAGGCCCGCTTCGCGGTCTATGGCGAAAGCGTCTATCCGGACGCCACCTTCAGCCTGCGCCTGTCCTACGGCAAGGTTCAGGGCTGGACCTGGCGCGGAACCACGGTGCCGGCCTTCACGAAGATCGGCGGAACCTTTGACCGCGCCACCGGCGAGGCGCCCTTCGACCTGCCCAAGAGCTGGACCGACGCCAGGGCGAAGCTGAACCCCGAGACGGTGTTCGACTATACGACCACCAACGACATCATCGGCGGCAATTCCGGCTCGCCGGTGATCGACGCCAGGGGTCATGTGATCGGCGCGGCCTTCGACGGCAACATCCATAGCCTGGGCGGCGCCTATGGCTACGACGGCACGCTGAACCGCACTGTCGTGGTCTCGACCGCCGCCATCACCGAGGCGCTGGTCAAGGTCTATGGCCAGACGGCTCTCGTGAAGGAACTGACCGGGAAGTAGTCCGGCAACCCAACCAGCCCCTCCCCGCGAGACGGAGGGGCTGGTACAGGGTCGCTCATGGCCCTCTCCCCTGCCCTGATCGCCGAACTTGACGCCTTCCTCGTCGAGCTCAACGCCGCCTCCGCCGCCGCCATCCTGCCGCTGTTCCGGGCCGACCACGGCCTTGAGGACAAGGGTCTGGCCGGGCCGCCCGGCACGGTGTTCGATCCCGTGACCGAGGCCGACAAGGCCGCCGAGCGTGCCATCCGCGCCCTCATCAACCAGCGCTACCCCGGGCACGGCATCATCGGCGAGGAGTACGGCGAGGAGAACGCCGGCGCCGACTTCGTCTGGGTGCTGGATCCCGTCGACGGCACCCGCGCCTTCATCGCCGGCCTGCCGCTGTGGACCACCCTGATCGGCCTGCGCCATGAGGGCCGTCCGGTGCTCGGCTCGATCGGCCAGCCCTACATCGGCGAGCTCTACATCGGCGGCGCGGCCGTCGGCTCGCGGCTGATGGCCCGGGGGCAGTCGACGCCGATCCGCGTGCGCCCCTGCCCCAGGCTGACCGACGCCATCATCTGCACCACCGACCCGGACATCCTGACCGGTCCTGAACTGGGATCCTGGGCCCAGGTTCGCGCCGCCGCCCGTCTCGCCCGGCTGGGTCTCGACGCCTACGGCTACGCCATGGTCGCCATGGGCAAGATCGACCTGGCGCTCGATACCGGCCTGAAGGTCTGGGATGTCGAGGCGGTGATCCCGGTCATCGAAGGGGCCGGCGGAATCGTCACCCAGTGGGACGGCAGACCGGCGCGCACCGACGGCGGCCAGTTCGCCTTCGCCGGTGACCGGGCCTGCCTGGAGGCGGCGCTGGTCACCCTCAGGCGGTCAGCCCACTAGAGCGCGTTCCGATAAGTGGGAACCGGTTATCGGATCAAACGCGCGACCACAAAGACGCCAGAGCGGCCGATTTGATTCCATCAAATCGGGTCCCGCTCTAGATCTTCGGAACCAGCGGATCGACGAACCCGTCGAACGCCGCCCAGACCTGGGCGCGGATATCGTCCGTTTCCTGGAACAGCTCGTGATAGGCGCCGGAAATCTTGCGCCACTCGCCCTTCGGCATTCGGGCCACGATGGCCTGTTGATCCTCATTGTCGACCAGAGCCTCGAGCCCGGCCCCCAGCACCAGCACCGGCAGGTCCAGCGACGCCACCCGCGGGTCGCGCTTGAGCCAGGCCGAGGCGGTAAAGGCGAAGTCCAGCCAGCTCCACGTCCCGGAGCCCAGCCTCATATCCGGACAGGCCGCCAGCTGCGCCAGGGTGCGGGCATAGCGGCCGGCGTCATGGGTCAGGATGTTGCCGTCGAACGGACTGCCGTGGGGATCGCCAGGCTGGTTCAGGATATAGTTGGCGCCCTGCAGGCGGGCCATCAGCCAGGCCAGGGCCCGCGTCGGCGCCTTCGGCCGGCCGGGCGTCAGCAGGCCCATCATCGGAGCCGACAGGAAGGCGCCGACAAAACGCTCCGCCTGGCCCTGGGCCAGGGCCAGGGTGGTCAGGCAGCCGCCCATCGAATGACCGACCGCCAGCCAGGGCCTGGGCATGCGATCGGCGAAGTGGTCGACCAGCGCGCCGTAGTCGGCCACGAAGTCGCCGAATCCTATCGCATGGCCCTTCAGCCGGTCCGGCAACAGCCGGTGGGAAAGACCCTGCCCGCGCCAGTCATGGACCACGACAACAAAGCCGCGCTGCATCAGCTCGGTCACGACCTCGTAGTATTTCTCGATGGCCTCGGTCCGGCCGGGGCTCAGCACCACCGAGCCCCGCGCCTTTCCTTCAGGGGTGAAGATCGCCGCGCGCAGCCGGGCCCCGCCCACCCCCTTGAGCCACTCGGCCTTGCCGCCGGCCGGGACCGGGGCCTCGGGAATGTCGAGCAAGGGGGGGTCGATGTTCATTTCTTGGGGCGCTCGTCGAGTTCGATGCGGCTGGGCGCACGCGCCAGCTTGAGGGTGACAATGCCCGGCATCAGCTCGGGATCATAGCTCGGCGTTCCGGCCGCAACCGGCAGCGGCCTTGCCGCGCCCCTGGCGTCGATGGCCGTCCCCGAACCGGCGCCATGCAGCACCAGCCGCTTGATCTTCGGAACCGCGAAGCCGATCAGCCCGGCCTTGGCCTTGATCGCCCGCTGGCACTGGGCGAGCGTCGCGGTCAGTTCCACGGCGTCCAGGGTCGCGGCCGGCGCCATCCTGGCCAGCATCATCATCCCGCCCTTGATCTTGGACCCCTCCGGCGCATTCATCTCGACCGTCGGCCTGGCCTTGAGTTCGGCCAGGGTCGGCAGCCGGTTGACCCGCCCGTCAGGTCCGATGGGCAGCGGCGTGCGCGCTCCGCCCGGGCTGATCAAGGTGAAGCTCAGAGGGCCGCCCGACTCGACCTTGTAGAAATAGGCGAGAGTGAACTTCGTCCGGTCGGCGGCCGGGATGCCCAGGAAGAGATCAAGAAACGGAAACAGCTTGCTGGCTTCGATAGCCTTGCTCTTGGCAAAGGCTTCGCCGGCGAGGCTCAGCGGCAGCAAGGCGGCCAGGCCCGTCAGGGCGGCGCGGCGGGTGGTCGTCATCAAATGCCTCACTGGGAACGCCCCCCGGCCTCCCCTCTGCAGAAAAGCAGCCAAACGCCCAAATGCAAAGCGGCGCGGAAGGGTCACCCCCTCCGCGCCGCCCGCAAAACCGTTCGGTGTGGCGATTAGGCCATGCGCGCGAACAGGGCGCCCATCTTCGGCTGCAGCGACATGGCGAGACCCATGTCCGACAGCTTCAGGCGGCCGCTCATGAAGGCCATGGTGGCGTCCAGCTTGCCCGCGCCCATTTCCAGCAGGTCGGCAAGCGACATGGTCATGGTCAGGTCGGCCGGCTTGTCTTCGTTAGTGACATTGCCACCGTCGATGTGGATGAAGCCGTCGCCCTTGAGGTCGAACTTCAGGGACTTTCCGAGACCGGAATCGTCGCCCACGGCGGCTTTCACGCGATCGGTAACTTCTTGCAGATTGCTCATGCCGCTCTCCCTAGATGTCAGGCGATCAAGCGATAGCTTTCCCGGGCTCGCCGGGCAAGCGAACAGCGTTTAGATCGTCGAAAAAAGTGACGGGGGCGACACTTTCCTGATGTCAGCCGAACACGACGCCCGAGTGCTTGGGCCCGGCGAACTCCATCCGCCAGGGGGCCTTCGCGAAGCGCAGCTTGGCGGCGGTGGCCTGGGCGGTGGGGTTGAAAGCGGGAGCGCCCTTGAACATCGGCAGCGGCGCGGTCTTGCCGTCGGCCATCACCGCGGTGCCCGAACCACCGCCCGGGAAGGCCACCTGGACCATCTTGGGGGCGACCATGCCGAACTTGCCGGCCGCCTTTTTCACGATGGCGTTGGCGTCGCTGAGGTAGTTGGCCACGGCCTTGGCGTCCATCTCGATGGCCGGCTTGGAACCCCAGACCAGGCCGATGCGAACCGAGAAGCCGCCGGCGTTGGGCCCCTCGAAGACCATCTTCGACTTCTCGACCAGTTGCTTGAGCGTCGGCTCCTTTTCGAAGCGGCCGTCGGCGGCGATCGGCACGTCGGTCCGCTTGCCGTCCTTGTCGATCCACCAGGCCTTCACGCCCTTGGGCGGATTGCCGTTCTGGGTCAGGTAGAAGTCGACCTTCAGCCGGGCCCGCTCAGCCGGGCTCATGCGCAGGAAGTTGTCGAGGAAGACATAGACCTTGGAGACGTCGGTCTCTCGCGTGGCCGCCGCCGCCGGCGCGGCGAACAGCGGCACGGTCAGGAGCGGCGCAAAGAACAGAAGACGGCGGCTGACGGTCATTTCGGTTTCACAAGCTTGAGGGTCATGCGATCACTCTCGCCGATCGCGTCATACTTGGCGTGGTCGAACCCGGCCTTCGGCGGTTGTCCCCGCGGCGCCGACAGTCGCGTCGGCGGCAGAGTCCATACGCCGAAGGGGTGCTTCCTGTCGTCTTTTGGGTTGGCGTTGATCTCACTGTCGGCCCTCAGCAAGAATCCTGCCTCCTTGGCCAGCTGGATCGCATAGTCCTGCTGCACATAGCCGTCAGCGGCCAGCGGATCCTGAACAGCGCCCGGCAAGCCGCGATGTTCTTCGATGCCCAGCACGCCGCCCGGCTTGAGCGCCGCGAAGGCGTCGCGGAAGGCCTTGTCGGCGATGCCGGCAGCCATCCAGTTGTGCAGATTGCGCAGGAACAGCACCAGATCGGCGCTCCCGGCCGGGGCCACCGGGCCGCTGGTCGGGCCGAAGGCGGTGACCTCGACGGGCCCATAGACCTTCTTGTTGTCAGTCAGCTTGCGCTTGTAGGCCTCGACCAGTTCGGTCGCCCGGGGGTCGGTCGCCTCGAGGTTGGCGACGTAGAGCTTGCCGCCGGTCGCATCCAGGAACGGGGCCAGGATGTCGGTGTACCAGCCGGCGCCGGGCCAGAACTCGACCACGGTCTGTCCCGGTTTGAGACCCCAGAAGGTCAGGCTTTCCACCGGATGGCGCCAGGCGTCCCGCGCCTTGTCGGCGGCCGGTCGCCAGGGGCCGGCGACGGCCTCGGCGATGGTGGCGATCTTGCCGATCTCCGCGACCTTGCCGCCCTTCGGGGCCTGAGCGTCCGCGTCCGACTGCTCCTTCTTGCCGCAACCCGCCAGGGCCATGCCGGCCGCGCCGGTCAGGAGGGCCCGGCGCGACGGAAGAAACAGGTCTGAACGCATGCGTACCGTCACTTTCAGGATCGCCCCCGCGCTCGCGACCGTGCCCATAGCGGCTATAGGCGGCCGCGTCAAAATCCCGATGACTACTTCGGCTTGACGAACCGAAGGGTCATGCGGTCGCTTTCGCCAACAGAATCAAAGGGGGCGTGATCGAAGTTCGGGTCAGCCGGCTGGCCGCGGGGCGCCGATTGCCGCACGGGCGGCAGGGTCCAGACGCCGAAGGGGTGATCCTTGTCGTCCTTGGGGTTGGCGTTGATCTCGGACCTGGCCGCCAGCTTGAAGCCGGCCTTCTCGGCCGCGGCGACGACAAAGGCCGTCGACATATAGCCCGTCGGCGCGCCGTCGGCCTGCGGCAGCGGGTCGGCCCGGTGGTCCTCGACCCCCAGCATGCCGCCCGGCTTCAGCACCGCGAAGAAGTCGGCCAGCACCTTGTCCAGCATGCCGCCGCCCAGCCAGTTGTGGACATTGCGGGCGGTGATGACGAGATCGGCCGAGCCGGCCGGACCGAGCGGCGCCGACTTTGGTCCAAAGCCCACATAGGCGATATCGCCGAAGACGGCCTTGTCGGCGTACTTGGCTTCGAAATTGGCGCGGCCCTTCCGGGCGCCCTCGGACAGGGCCGGATTGGCCAGATCGGCGACGCCGGCGATGTAGGTCCCGCCGGTGGCCTTGGCATAGGGGGCAAGGATCTCGGTCCAGTAGCCGCTGCCCGGGCTGACCTCGATCACCGTCTGTTTGGGCTTGAGGCCCCAGAAGGTCAGGCTTTCGTAGGGATGCCGATGAGGATCGCGGGCGACGTGGGCGGCCCCGCGCTGCGGCCCGGCGATGGCGGCCTTGAGGGCCTCGTCGACCTTGCCCTTCGCAAACGCCACGGGGGCGAAGGCCGTCCCGCCACTCAGGGCCGTGGCCCCCATCAGAACCAGTGTCGCGCGCCGATCCAGCATGCCGTTCCTCCAGAAAACCCTGGCGGCACCCTAGCGGCGGACCCGGGTCAAAGAAACCCTGTTCGCCGACCCCTTGAAACCAAAAATCCGCTCACCCACTTAAGTCTCGAAGACGCCGCTAACGGGTCTTCTCGGGTTCGTAGACGAGGCCAATCGGATCGTCGAAGAGCTCGGCAAACCGCACCTTGCTTATGCAAAGAAGGATGTGCCTACCCATGCGTACGATCGATTTTTCGCCCCTCTACCGTTCCGTCGTCGGCTTCGACCGGCTCGCCACCCTGCTGGACTCGGCGGCCGCCCAGGAAAGCCAGGCGGGCTATCCCCCCTACAACATCGAGCGCACCGGTGAAGACGCCTACCGCGTCGAGATCGCCGTCGCCGGCTTCCGCACCGAGGAGCTGGCCATCGAGGTGAAGGAAAACCTGCTGACCGTCACCGGCCGCAAGGCGGCCAATGACGAGGCTCGCAAGTTCCTGCATCGCGGCCTGGCCGAGCGCAACTTCGAGCGCCGCTTCCAGCTGGCCGACTATGTGGTCGTCACCGACGCCAATCTGGCCGACGGCCTGCTGTCGATCAGCCTTGAGCGCCAGCTTCCGGAAGCCCTGAAGCCCCGCACCGTGGCGATCAAGACCACCCCGGTCTCGACCCTGATCGAGAGCGACAAGGCCGCCTAAGCCCCGAGGCAGACCCCAAAAAGGAAAGGGCGGCGTCCCCGGCGCCGCCCTTTTTCTTTGCCCGTCAGCCCGGCAGATCGGGCTCCCGTACCGTTCGAGCACTCCTGGAGAGACCGGGGTCCTGCCGGCGCGCTGCAGGCTGCCTCAGGTCGGCATCCCGATCGTCTGTTCCAGATCGGTGTCCCGGAAGCTGGTCGAAATCAGCTTGGCTCCCGTCAGGTTGGCCCCTCGCAGATCGGCGCCGTCGAGGATGGCGCAGGTCAGGTCGGCGGCCTGGGCGTAGGCGTAGCGCAGCCGCGCCAGGTTCAGCGTGGCCGGGTTCTCGCGGCCCGGACCGAGCGGCAGCACGCCGACAGCGGCGCCGCGCAGGTCGGCCTTGGTCATGTTGGCCCCGACCAGCTTGGCGCCGCGCAGGTCGGCCCTCTGCAGGTTGACGCCGCGCAGGTCGGCGCCCTCCAGGTTGGCCCCCTGGAGATGCGCCCCGGCCAGGTTCATGCCGACCAGACAGGCGCCCTTGGCGTGCATGGCGGTCAGCCGCATGCCCTTCATCGCTTCGCCCAGTGGACGCAGGTCAACGCCCTCCAGCCGGGCGGGAGTCCCCTCCTTGCCGCCCGTCTCGCACCAGACCTGGTTGGCCTTTAGTTTTTCGAGGGCGGCGACGGCCGCGGTCAGGGCCTCGCGGGTCGGGTTGGTCAGGACGCCGATCAGCTTGGCGCCGCTCATCTTCGCAGAGGCCGTGTCGACCCCCGACAGCACAGCGCCCGAGAGGTCGGCGCCTTCGAGATTGCAATTGCTGATGCTCGCCCCGGCGAGGTCGGCGCCGGTCAGGTTGGCGTCCTTGAGATTGGCCCCGGTCAGCACGGCGCCCTTCAGCGAGCAGTCGGTGAAGTCGGCGGCATAGGCCGAGGCGCCCTGGAACTTCGACCCGTCCAGCGTGGCGCCGGTGAAGTTGGCCTCGTCGGCCGAACCGATGCGAGGCTCCTGGCGCAGGATGTTGAGGCCCTTCTGCGGGTGCGGAATGGCGATCTGGCCCTCGCGGAAGTCGGCCTGGGTCATGTCAGCCTGGGTCAGGTTCGCGCCCCGCAGGCAGGCGCCGCGCAGGTCGGCCCGCACCAGCGAGGCCTGGGTCAGATTGGCCTTGCGCAGGTCCGAACCGAACAGGTTCGCGCGATCCAACCGTGTACGGATCATCCGCGCGCCGTCGAGGATCGAGGCTGACAGGTCGGCGTCAGCCAGGTTTCGGCCCGAGAAATCCAGCCCGGTGAGGTTGAGGAAGCGCAGGGCGGCGCGCTTGCCACCCGGCTTGCCTGACAGGAAACGTTCGTGCGCCGCCATCATCATGTCCAGCTCCGACTGGGTCAGACGGCGCCGGCCGGTCATTGGCGTGGTGGTCAAGGATGCCATGGCCCCCCCGGGGTGCGAATCATCAAGCCCATCATGCTAGCCGATCACTGCTCGCCGAAGTGTTAACCACGACACGATCAACTTGCGGCCAGAGGGCTCCAGTCGAGGCCGCGCACGGCGACCCGCACTGTATCGCGCAGGTCCGCGCCCTTGAGGTGGGCATTTGTGAAGTTGGCGCGCGACAGGTCGGCGCCCGTCAATCTCGCCTGGCGCAAGTCTGCCCTGGCCAGGTCGGCGCCCTTCAGCTGGGCGCCGGTCAGGTCGGAAGGCATCAGGCGATCGGCGGCGATCAGCAGCGGGCCGAGTTGGGACTCGCGCAGGTCTGAGCCCGACAGCTTGGCGCCGGCCAGCCGCGCGCCGCGCAGATCGGCGCGACGAAGATTGCAGTTTCTCAGGTCGGCGCCTTCCAGGTGCGCGCCCTGCAGTTGGACCCCTTCCAGGTCGAGGCCGTAGAAGACGGCGTCCCGCGCCGACAGGGCCGTGAGGTTCAGGCCCTTCAGCGAGCCGAGCGCCCTCAGGTCGGCCCTGTCGAACTTCGATGGCGCCCCGGCCGCCCCGGCCGTCTCGCACCAGCGGGCATGGTCGCGGATCATCTGTTCGTAGGGCAGATCGACGACGGCCGTGCCGGTCGCCTTGTCGGTCAGGGCGCCCTTCATGTCGGCCCCGTCGACCTTCCACATGGTGGTCTTGGCGCCGACCAGGATGGCGTCATGCAGATCGGCGCCCGACAGATCCGCCCCGGACAGGTCAGCCCCCGACAGGTCGGCCCCGCCGAGGCTGCATTGCTTGAGGTTGGCGCGGACCAGCTTGGCGTCCTTGAGGATGGCGTCGCTGAAGTCGGCCTTGACGGCCACCACGCCCGACAGCCGCGAGCGTTCAAGATTGGCGCCCGACAGGTTGGCGCCGCGGGCGTCACCGGATCGCACCTGATGTTCGAGGATGCGCAGGCCCTTCTCGGCGTCGGCGGCGGCGATGGCGCCCTCGCGCAGGTCGGCCTCGAACATGTCAGCGCCGGACAGATTGGCTCCGCGCAGACAGGAGCCGCGCAGGTCGGCCCGGCGCAGGGAGGCGTCGCTGAAATTGGCCCCCTGCATGTCGGCCCCGAAGAAGCTGGCGTTGTCGAGCTTGGTCCCGACCAGTTTCGCTTCACCCAGCTGGGCGCCGGTGAAGTCGGCGTCGCAGAGGTTGCGCCCCGACAGATTCAGACCCGACAGATCGGCGAAGCTGAATACGGCGCGCGCCCCGCCGCCCCGGCCTGACCACAGTCGGTCATGGCGGGCGCAGATCAGGTCGACGTCGGATTGCGTCAGGCGCCTTGGCCCGGACGCCGGCGCGGCGTTCATGCGCGTGGACTCCTCATAGCGCCCACAGATGCCTGATCTTGCTTAACTTTCGCCTTACGCCGTTTGGCTCAGGAACCAGGCCCCATAGTCCAGCTCGACCAGGGCTTCGTCAGACAGCAGACCGATCTCGACAGGGATGCCCGCCGCCAGCAACCGCTCCGCCCCTCGCCCGGCTGCGAACGGCGAGGGATCGTCACAGGCCACCACCACCCGCGCCACCCCGGCCTCGACCAGCAGCTGGGAACAGGACGTCCCGCCCGACGACCGCGCCCCACAGGGCTCGAGGGTCACATAGGCGGTGGCGCCCCGGGCCTCGCCGGCCGCTTTCAGCGCCTGGTCTTCTGCATGTGGCCGCCCGCCGGGCGCCGTGGCTCCGCTGGCCAGGATCACGCCGTCCCGCACGAGCACGCAGCCAACCACCGGGTTTGGCGCGGTCAGCCCCAGATTGACCTTCGCCGCGGCGATGGCCGCCCGCATGAAGTCTTCATCCGACATGCGCACCCCTTCCCGGAGACAATCAGATCGCCGGCAAAGGCTGCGCGCGGTCCGCATCGAGATACCGGGCCGACGTCGGCTTGAGGCCTTCGTCCAGTTCGATGACCAGCGGATTGCCCGTCGGGATCTCCACCCCGACGATATCGGTGTCGGGCACCCCGAACAGCAGCTTGACGATCGCCCGCAGGGAATTGCCGTGCGCCGCCACCAGCACCGTCTCGCCGGCCTGAAGATGCGGCGCGATATCGCTGGTCCAGTAGGGTTCGACCCGGTCCAGGGTGGTCTTCAGGCTCTCGGTGTCGGGAATGGCCTTGCCGGCGTACCGCGCGTCGGCCGAGAAATCCCACTCGCCACCGGCCGCCAGCGGCGGCGGCGGCACGTCATAGCTGCGCCGCCAGATGGTCACCTGGGCGTCGCCGTGTTTGGCCGCCGTCTCGGCCTTGTTCAGCCCGGTCAGCCCGCCGTAGTGCCGCTCGTTCAGACGCCAGTCGTTGGTGAAGGCGATGTCGCCCTGCCCCGCCGCCGCCATGGCCAGGGCGCCCGTCCGCTGCGCCCGCTTGAGCACCGAGGTGTAGGCCTTGTCGACGTGCAGGCCGGCCGCCTTGATCAGCGCGCCGCCCTTGCTCGCCTGGGCTTCGCCTTCGGCGGTGAGGTCCACATCCACCCAGCCGGTGAAGCGGTTTTCGAGGTTCCACTGGCTCTGGCCGTGGCGGAGGAGAATGAGGGTTGCCATGGGCCGGTGGGCTAAGGCGATGACAGCGCGGGGTCAAGGCTGGCGAGGGTTGAAAATCTGGTCTATATTCTGGTCAGAACGGAATAGCGCATGACGACCGTCGGAATTCTTGAAGCGAAGACTCATCTGTCGGCCCTGGTCGATCAGGTGCAGGCCGGGCAGGAGGTGACGATCACACGTCATGGTCGGCCCGTGGTGCGGCTCGTTGCGGCGGTCAACGCCGTCAATACCGAACGATCGCGGGCGGCGTTCGCCAGGATCATGGAACGCCGGAAGGCGATGAAGTCGTCCGGTCTTTCCTGGCAAGAGCTCAAGGCCATGCGCGACGAAGGCCGGCCCTGAGCCGTGCTGGTCGTCGATTCCTCAATCGTCCTGAGCTGGCTGCTTAGTGACGAGGCCGCCAGGATCACGGATGCGCTTGCCGAGGACGTTCACCGGTCAGGGGCCGTGGCGCCCGCGCTTTTGCGCCTGGAAGTCGTCAATGTGCTGGTCGTTTCCGAGCGGCGGGGGCGCATCTCTTCCGCCACCATGATCGTCAGTCTTTCGGACTTCGAGGAGATGGCGATTCAACTCGAACCCGGACTGGACGCCGCCGCCACGCGCGCGGTGCTGCAACTGGCTCGCGCCGAGGGATTGACGGTTTACGACGCCAGCTATCTCGAACTGGCCCTTCGCCTGGGCGCCGAACTCTTCACGCTCGACAAGGAACTCGTGGCCGCCGCGCGCCGCCATGGCGTTCCGGTCCGCCCCTGACCCCCCTCCCCTTCGCCGCGAAATGGGCTAAACCCTCCCCATGCGTGACCGCTTCTTCTATCCCCTGGCCATCGCCCTGACCGTCGGCATGGTTCTGCTGGCCCTGGTCTGGCCGCAAGGACAGGGGGCCCGCTCGCCGGCCCCGTTCGGTCACGAGCCCACCTCGCCCGCCAAGACCGCAGGACTGCGCACCGCCAAATGAGCGACATCGATCCCGTGACCGCAGCCCCCATTGACGCGGGCAGACGCGTCCTGACGACAGAGGCCCGCGCCCTCGATCAACAGGCGGCTGAGCTGGGCGAAGACTTCGCCCGCGCCGTCGAAACCGTCTTCGCCGCCAAGGGCCGTGTCGTCTGCACCGGCATCGGCAAGAGCGGCCATGTGGCCCGCAAGATCGCCGCCACGCTGGCCTCCACCGGCACGCCTGCGATGTTCGTCCACGCCGCCGAGGCCAGCCACGGCGACCTGGGCATGATCGACAAGGGCGATGTCGTCCTGGCCCTCTCCAAGTCCGGCGAGGTGCGCGAGCTGTCGGACATCATCGCCTACTGCCACCGCTTCGCCATCCCGCTGCTCGGCATGACCGCCAACGCCACCAGCGCGCTGGGCAGCGCCTCGACCATCGTCCTCAAGCTGGCCGACGCCCCGGAAGCCACCGGCGATCTCAACGCCCCGACCACCTCGACCACCCTGCAGATCGCTCTCGGCGACGCCCTCGCCGTCGCCCTGCTCGAACGCCGCGGCTTCACGCCCAAGGACTTCCACGTCTTCCATCCGGGCGGCAAGCTGGGCGCCATGCTGCGCACGGTCGGTGACCTGATGCACAAGCTGGAGGAGGCCCCGCTGACGGGTCTCGACACCCCGATGCCGGAAGCTCTGACGGTGATGACCGCCCGCCGCCTCGGCATCGTCGGCGTTGTCGATGCCGACGGCGCCCTGGCCGGCGTCGTCACCGACGGCGACCTGCGCCGCAACTTCGAGGGCCTGGCCGGCAAGTCGGTCGCCGACGTCATGACCCGCAATCCGCAGTCGGTGACCCCCCAGACCCTGGCCGCCGACGCCGCCCGCATCATGAACGAGCGCCGCATCACCGTGCTGTTCGTCATCGACGACGGCAAGCCGGTCGGCGTCCTGCACGTCCACGACGTGCTCAGCGCCGGGGTGGTCTGACAATCAGCCGTCGCTGAAAGCAGCGATGCCCTGGTCTCGAGCGACTTCGCCAAGCCGCCGGTCCCGGGTCCACAGCCTGGCATCCGGGGTCAAATGTGTCGCCGAGAGCAGCTGGGCGTCCCCGTAGCCGATCCCCAGGCCCCATAGTCGGCGGCGCTCGATAAGCGCCATGACCTCGGCATGGGACGCCTCGGTCGCGGCCGGAAGCGCCTTTAGCAGACCCAGCAATCTCTCTCGATGGGCGAGATTTCCCAGCGCCAGTTCACCGATGACAACGGAATGGCAAAGCACCTGTCCGTTGTTGAGCAGAGTCTCGACCCTCGCGTTCCCGCTTCGGAGATGATCGACCCAAACGGAGGTGTCGAGCAGGATCATTCGCCCGCCGGTCGCCGACGTGGCGGCGCTTCAAGATCTGGCTCGCTGCCACCCAGTCGCGCCAGGCGCCGCGCGCTTTCCCGCTCGATCAGCGCGGTTAGCGCCGCCCGCAACAGAGGCGCGGCATCCTTCAGGCCGGACATTTCCCGCGCCCGGGCCATCAGGTCATCATCAAGGGCGACGGTCGTGCGCATGGCAATTCCTCTTCGGCACGCTTTATAGCATCAATTGATGCGCCCTGCTACGCCCGCATCTACCCGCTGACCTAGCCGTCGCGGACGCGTATAGATCGCCGACGTCTGACCACACGAGTCTCCGATCCATGCCCTTTATTCCGCGCTCTGACCTCGTCCCCAACACCGTCGCCTACGAGACCGAACCCCTGGTCAAGGCGACCGGCTTTCGCGAGTACGACGCCCGCTGGCTGTTCGGCCCCGACATCAACCTGCTCGGCATCCAGGCGCTGGGCCTCGGCCTCGGCACCTACATCCAGTCGCTCGGCCACAGCCGCATCGTCGTCGGCCACGATTTCCGCAGCTATAGCCTGACCATCAAGCAGGCCCTCAGCCTCGGCCTCATCGAAGCCGGCTGCGAGGTGCTCGACATCGGCCTCGCCCTGTCGCCGACCGCCTACTACGCCCAGTTCGACCTCGACGCCCCCTGCGTCGCCATGGTCACCGCCAGCCATAACGAGAACGGCTGGACGGGCGTAAAGATGGGCGCCGCCCGCCCCCTGACCTTCGGCCCCGACGAAATGGGCGCCCTGAAGGACATCGTGCTCGGCGCGAAGTTCAAACCGCGCGACGGCGGCAAGCTGACCCGCATCGAAGGCATGCACGAACGCTACATCGCCGATGTCTCGCGCCGCGCCTCGATCACCCGCCCGCTGAAGGTCGTCGCCGCCTGCGGCAACGGCACGGCCGGCGCCTTCGTCCCGGACGCCCTGCGCCGCATGGGCGTGGCCGTGGTCTACGAGATGGACTGCGAGCTCGATTGGACCTTCCCCAAGTACAATCCCAACCCCGAAGACCACGAGATGCTCCAGGAGATGAGCAAGGCCGTGAAGGAATTCGGGGCGGATCTCGCGCTCGGCTTCGACGGGGATGGCGACCGCTGCGGCGTCGTCGACAACACCGGCGAGGAGATCTTCGCCGACAAGATCGGCCTGATGCTGGCCCGCGACCTCGCCCCTCTCAACCCGGGCGCCACCTTCGTCGTCGATGTGAAGTCGACCGGCCTCTACGCCACCGACCCCATCCTCGAGGCCAACGGCGCCACCACCGTCTACTGGAAGACCGGCCACAGCTACATCAAGCGCAAGTCGGCCGAGCTCGGCGCCCTGGCCGGCTTCGAGAAGAGCGGCCACTTCTTCCTCAACGAGCCGCTGGGCCGGGGCTACGACTGCGGCCTGACCGCCGCCGCCGCCATCCTCGCGATGCTCGACCGCAACCCGGACAAGACGCTCAGCCAGCTGAAGGACGCCCTGCCGGTCGCCTACACGTCACTGACCATGAGCCCCCACTGCGCCGACGAAGAAAAATACGGGGTCGTACAAAAGATGGTCGCCGAGTACGAAGGTCTCGCCGCCAGGGGCGCTCAAATCCTCGGCCGCAGGATAAAGGAAGTCATCACCGTCAACGGCGTCCGCGTGGCCCTGGAAGACGGCAGCTGGATCCTGGTCCGGGCCAGCTCCAACAAGCCGGAGATCGTCGTCGTGGTGGAGAGCACCCGCAGCGCCGACGACATGCGCGACCTGTTCCACAAGGAAATGAAGCCCCGCCTCGGCAAGCACCCGCAGGTCGGCAAGTACAACCAGGAAATCTGAGGGTTACGCCTTCATGTCCCCTCTCCCGGAGGGAGAGGGAGGGGCCCGCCCTGCGTAGCGTCAGCGAAGCAGGGTGGGAGGGTGAGGGGTTACGCTGCTTCAAGGGGTTCTCGGCGAACCCTGAACCGTCCCTACACCCTCATCCCCCCACCGCTATGCGGCGGGTCCCCCCTTCTCCCCATGGGAGAAGGATCTGGAATGGGATACCCAAAAGCCACCCTCCCCACATCCCGCGCCGACCCAGCCTTCCCAAGGTTGCCCTCTCCCCCCACGTCATGCTCAAAGCCGCCCATAAAAGCGGCCTCACCGCCCCAGACACAGAGACACTCCCATGCGTGTTGCGATGATCGGCACCGGCTACGTTGGCCTGGTGTCCGGAGCCTGCTTCGCCGACTTCGGCCACACCGTCTGCTGCATCGACAAGGACGCCGGCAAGATCGCGCGCCTGCACGACAACATCATGCCCATCTATGAGCCGGGCCTGGACGACCTGGTCGCCCGCAACGTCAAGGCCGGCCGCCTGTCCTTCGCGGTCGAGGCCAACGAGGCGGTCCGCAACGCCGACGCCGTCTTCATCGCCGTCGGCACCCCCTCGCGCCGCGGCGACGGCCACGCCGACCTGTCCTACGTCTACGCCGCCGCCGAGGAGATCGCCGGCCAGATGGATGGCTTCACCGTCATCGTCACCAAGTCGACCGTCCCCGTCGGCACCGGCGACGAGATCGAGCGCATCATCCGCGAGAAGCGCCCCGACGCCGACTTCGCCGTCGTCTCCAACCCCGAATTCCTGCGCGAAGGCGCGGCCATCGACGACTTCAAGCGCCCTGACCGCGTCGTCGTCGGCACCGACAACGACAAGGCGAAAGAGGTGATGCAGGAGCTGTATCGCCCGCTCTTCCTCAACGAGACGCCGATCGTCTTCACGGGGCGCCGCACCAGCGAGCTGATCAAGTACGCCGCCAACGCCTTCCTGGCCCTGAAGATCACCTTCATCAACGAAATCGCCGACCTCTGCGAAGCCGTCGGCGCCGACGTGCAGCAGGTGGCCAAGGGTATCGGCCTCGACAACCGCATCGGCTCGAAGTTCCTCAACGCCGGCCCCGGCTACGGCGGCAGCTGCTTCCCAAAGGACACGCTGGCCCTGGTCCGCACCGCCAGCGACGCCGGCTCGCCCATCGAGCTGGTCGAGGCCACCGTCCGCGTCAACGACCGCCGCAAGAAGGCCATGGCCAGCCGCGTCACCCAGGCCCTGGGCCTCGAGGACCTGACCGGCAAGACCATCGGCGTGCTGGGCCTGACCTTCAAACCCAACACCGACGACATGCGCGACGCCCCCAGCCTGGACATCGTCCCGGCCCTCCAGGCGCTGGGCGCCACGGTCCAGGCCTATGACCCCGAGGGCCACGAGGCCCGCCAGATGCTGAAGGACGTCGACTTCAAGGACGGCCCCTACGACGCCGTCGAGGGCGCCGACGCCGTCGTCATCATCACCGAATGGGACGAATTCCGCGCCCTCGACCTCGACCGCGTCAAACTGCTGATGCACGCCCCCGTCGTCGTCGACCTGCGCAACATCTACCGCCCCGACGAGATGCGCCGGCGCGGGTTCGAGTATTCGAGCATCGGGCGGAGCTGACCTCTACCGTCATCCCGGCCGTAGCGCGCAGCGCAAAGAGCCGGGACCCAGGGGCCGCCGCCGATGCGCTTCGGCGGACGCAAGTGGCGGCGCAGTGACCCGGCCGTTTGGCCGGCGTCGGACCCCCGATCCGGGCCTGCCGGCCCCCCGATGAATATGTCTAGACATATCCATTTTCGGCCTCTGCCGCCGCCGCGCGTCCGCGCCGCATCCATGGCCCACTTCGTCCCCCGCCTTGCCGCAAGCTCTCACCGCCCCTCCCCCACCGTTTCCCCACCTCTGCCCCACCCGTCCGCCGCCCCCGGCCCGCCACCGCCCTCTCGCGGCCCCTGTGAATTCGCCGCCGAAGGCCCCACGCTTCCCTTTTCCCCCGCCAATCACGTTATGATGGTGGGCCGCTTCGATAAGGCCCGTCGGCCCGGCCCAGATTCCGGAGACCGACTTGCCGCCGTCGACCACGACCCGCTTCCCTGCCTACCTGTTCACCCACGGCGCCTGGTTCCTCGCCTTCGGGGTCCAGCTGGTGCTGTTCCCCTACCTGGTCCGCGTCGTGCTGCAGGAGGACGAGATCCGCTTCGGCCTCGCCCAGATGTGCCTGCAGCTGCCGACCACCCTGCTCATCCTGGTCGGCGGCTTCACGGCCGACCGCATCCGCCCCCGCCGGATCGTCGTCATCTCCTGCGCCCTGTCGGTGCTGACCTTCGCGGCCCTGGGCCTGATGGTGACGAGCGGCCGGCTGACCTATGGCCTGATCATCTTCTACGCCCTGTCGGTGGGGACCATTGGCGCCTTCGCCATCCCGGCCCGCGACAGCCTGCTCAGCCTCGTCGCCCCGGGCCAGGGCCCGGCCGATGTCCATCGCGCGGTCAACTTCGCCTCCCTGGCCCAGTTCGGGGCCCAGATCCTCGGCATGGCCTATGCCACCGCCGCCCCCTTCATCGGCGTAGGCCCGATGCTGCTGAGCCTGTCGCTCATCATGGTCCTGGCCACCCTCGCCGCCCTCAGCCTGCGCCCCCGCCCGGCCCGACTGGCCGACGCCGGCGACGGCCACCTGCTGGCCCGCATGGCGGCCGACATCGGCGGCGGGCTGAAAGCCGTCGCCCGCTCGCCGATCATCGCCCCGGTGGTGATCTGCGCCCTGTTCGTCGGCATCTGCTTCATGGGCAGCTTCTTCGTCCTGCTGCCGCTGATCGTGCAGAGCTACTTCCCGCCGAACGACCCGGACCCGACCCGCATCGCCACCGCCTTCGCCCTGTTCAGCCTCTGCTTCTGGGTCGGTTCGTTGATCTCGGTGCTGCTGATGGTCCGCTTCGGCCATATCCGGCGCAAGGGCATCGCCTACATGGCCTCCCTGACCTGCGGCGGCCTGATCCTCGTCTGCTGCGCCATCCCCATGCCCTTCCCGGCCCTCTGCGCGCTCAACTTCGTCTGGGGTCTGGGCGGCGGCGTCGCCATGACGCTCGGCCGCGGGATCGTTCAGCAGCATGCGCCGGCCGAAAGCCGCGGCCGCATCCTGTCGGTCTTCACGCTCGGCCTGATGGGCGGCGGTCCGCTCGGCGCGGTAAGCTACGGCTTCCTGGCCAAGGCCGTCGGGCCCCACCTGGCCATCCTGGTCCCGGGCCTGCTGATGCTGATCCTGGTGGCCAGCGTCTACTTCCTCTCGCCCCTGCGCCACCTCGACGAGGCGCCGCACGCCGAGGTCGCCATAGACGCCTGACCAGACTCCGGCGACTGTCGCCGCCTCACGGGAGCCAACGCATGTCCCTCTGGCCGCTGATCGGCATCGCCGTCGTCGTCGTCGGCTTCGTGCTGCGCTTCAATCCGCTGCTGGTGGTGGTCGCCGCCGCCCTGGCGACCGGCATCGCCTTCGGCCTCTCGACCGGCCTCGCGCCCCTGCCCGCCGCCGTCAAAACCCTGGAAACCTTCGGCAAGGCCTTCAACGAGAACCGCTACATCACCCTGACCTGGATGATCCTGCCAGTCATCGGCCTGCTGGAGCGGGCCGGTCTGCAGGAAAAGGCCCGCGACCTCGTCGCCGCCATCAAGGGGGCCACCACCGGCCGCCTGCTGATCCTCTACCTCTTCGTCCGCCAGGCCACGTCGGCGCTCGGCCTGACATCGCTCGGCGGCCATCCGCAGATGGTCCGCCCCCTGATCGCCCCCATGGCCGAGGGCGCCGCCGAGGCCCAGCACGGCCCGCTGACGCAAGCCGCCCGCATGCGCGTCCGGGCGATGAGCGCCGCCACCGACAACATCGGCCTGTTCTTTGGCGAGGACATCTTCATCGCCATCGCCTCCATCCTGCTGATCAAGGGCTTCCTCGAGCAGAACGGCATCATCGTCGATCCGCTGGCCCTGTCGGTCTGGGCCATCCCGACCGCCATCCTCGCCTTCATCATTCACGGCGTGCGCCTCTGGCGGCTCGACGCCCAGGTCGCCAGGCTCAACGCGCCGGAGGCCGGCCAATGATCGGCCTCTCCGTCCTCTACGTCATCGGCGGCGTCTTCTTCGCCGCCATGGCCCTGCTCGGCGCCTTCGACGCCGAAAACCCCAAGCGGTGGGGGAACCTTGCCTTCTGGGGGCTGCTGGCCGTCAGCTTCCTGTTCGGCGACCAGATCGGCGACCTCGCCAACGGCATCCTGGTGCTGGCCCTCGCCGGCCTCGCCGGCCTGAGCGCGCTCGGCCCGGGCAAGCCCAACACCACCACCCCCGAGCAACGCCGCGAGAGCGCCGCCCGCCTGGGCGCCAGGCTGTTCATCCCGGCCCTGGTCATCCCGCTGGTCACCCTGGCGGGAACCTTCGTCTTCAAGGGCTTCGAGATCGGCCCCCTCGTCGTCGAGGCCCTGGCCATCAACGGAACCCCCGTCGTCGATCCCAAACAGGCGACCCTCGTCTCCCTGATCCTCGGCATCCTCTGCGGCTTGGGTCTGGCCGTGATCATGATCCGCCCCCGGCCCACCGTCCCCGCCCAGGAGGGCCGCCGACTGCTCGACACCGTGGGCTGGGCCGCCCTGCTGCCCCAGACGCTCGCGGCCCTCGGCGCCGTCTTCGCCGCCGCCGGGGTCGGCCAGATCATCGGAGCCTTCGCGGGGGCCAGCCTGCCGTCCAGCGGCCCGGCCGGGCCGCTGCTGGCCGTCGTCGCCTACACCTTCGGCATGGCCATCTTCACCATCATCATGGGCAACGCCTTCGCCGCCTTCCCGGTGATGACGGCCGGCATCGGCCTGCCGCTGATCGTCGGGACCTTCAAGGGCGACCCGGTGATCATGGCGGCGGTCGGCATGCTGTCGGGCTTCTGCGGCACGCTGATGACCCCCATGGCCGCCAACTTCAACATCGTGCCCGCCGCCCTGCTGGACCTCACCGACCGCTACGGCGTTATCAAGGCCCAGATCCCCACCGCCCTGCTCCTGCTGATCGCCAACACGGTGCTGATGTATGTCTTCGTCTACTGAGCTTACCCCCCAGGCGCTTTCGGCCGAGCTCGCCTCGAAGTTTGCCGCCATAGCCCTCGGCCACGTGCGCCAGCCCTGGCCGCACAAGGCCGACCATGTCTTCATGAGCGCCGCCGACGTCGCGCCGCACCAGCAGTTCCACCCGATCTTCTTCGGCAGCTACGACTGGCACAGTTGCGTCCACGGCTACTGGACGCTCGCCACCCTGCTGCGTCTATACCCCGGCATCCCGGAAGCGGCCGGCATCCGGGCCCTCTTCGACGACGCCTTCACCCCGGCAAAGGTCGCCGTCGAGACCGCCTACCTCGCCCGCCCCGGCGCACGCGGCTTCGAGCGCCCCTACGGCTGGGGCTGGCTGCTGATGCTGCAGGCCGAGCTCCTGCGCCACGACGACGACTGGTCGGCCCACCTGCGCCCCCTCGCCGACGGCTTCGTCGACCGCTTCCACGCCTACCTGCCGCTGGCCACCTATCCGGTCCGCACCGGCGTGCATTCCAGCACCGCCTTCGCCATCACCCTGGCGCTGGAATATGCCGAAGAGGTCGAGGACCACGACCTCTCGGCGCCACTGAAGGCGGCCCTGCGCCGCTGGCACCTCGACGACGCCGACTGCCAGGCCTGGGAGCCCTCGGGCGAAGACTTCCTCTCCCCCGCCCTGATGGAAGCCGAGGCCATGCGCCACCTGCTGGGCGCCGACTTCCCCGCCTGGTTCGACCGCTTCCTGCCGAGAGCCGCCGAACGCCTGCCCGCCACCCTCTTCCAGCCCGCCACGGTCAGCGACCGCACCGACGGCAAGATCGCCCATCTCGACGGATTGAACCTGTCGCGCGCCTGGTGCTGGCGGAACATCGCGAACGCTCTGCCCGCCGGCCACCCGGCCAGGCCGGTCGCGCGCGACGCCGCCGTCCGCCACCTGGCCTCAGCCCTCGACCACGTCGCCGGCGACTACATGGGCGAGCACTGGCTGGCCAGTTTCGCCCTGCTGGCGTTGCGGCCTTAAGCCCCCGCCACCCGCACCGCGTCCGAGATCTCCCCGACCAGCTGCGCCACCAGAGCCTCGTCGTCGCCCTCGGCCATCACCCGGATCAGCGGCTCGGTGCCCGAGGCCCGGACCAGCACCCGGCCGGACCCGTTGAGTTTCGCCTCGGCCGCCGAGATCGCGCTCTTCACCTTCTCGCTGTCCAGCGGCTTGGCGCCCTTGCTGAACCGCACGTTCTCCAGGAGCTGCGGCACCGGCTCGAACTGCCGCGCCAGCGCGCTCATCGGCTGATCGGTCTGGATCATCACCGCCACCACCTGCAGCGCCGCGATCAGCCCGTCCCCCGTCGTCGAGAAGTCCGACAGGATCACATGCCCAGACTGCTCACCGCCCAGGTTGAACCCGCCCGACCGCATCCGCTCCATGACATAGCGGTCGCCGACGCCTGTCCGCTCCAGGGTCAGCCCTTTGCCCTGCATGAACCGCTCGAGGCCGAGGTTGCTCATCACCGTGGCGACGATGCCGCCCCCGGCCAGCTTCTCGTCCTTCGCCCAGGCCCCGGCGACAATGGCCATGATCTGGTCGCCATCGACGACGGTTCCGGTCTCGTCGCAGATGGTCACCCGGTCGGCGTCGCCGTCCAGGGCGATGCCGATGTCGGCCCGATACTCCTTGACCGCCGCGCTCATCGTCGCCGGATGGGTCGAACCGCACAGCTCGTTGATGTTGAAGCCGTTCGGCTCCACCCCGATCTCGATCACCTCGGCGCCCAGCTCGTGCAGCACCGTCGGCGCCACCTTGTAGGCCGCCCCGTTGGCGCAATCGACGACGATGCGCAGGCCGTTGAGGTTCATGCTCTTGGGGAAGGTGGCCTTGGCGATCTCGACATAGCGCGCCTGGGCATCGTCGATCCGCCGCACCCGGCCCAGTTCCGTCGGACCGACCAGGCCTTCCTGAAGCCCCTCGTCCATATGCTTCTCGATCTCGGCCTCGCGGGTATCCGACAGCTTGTAGCCGTCCGGCCCGAACAGCTTGATGCCGTTGTCGGAAAAGGCGTTGTGGCTGGCGCTGATCATGACGCCGAGGTCGGCCCGCATCGAGCGGGTCATCATCGCCACCCCCGGGGTCGGCAGCGGCCCGAACAGCCGCACGTCCATGCCCATGCTGGTGAACCCCGCCACCAGCGCCGGCTCGATCATGTAGCCGCTCAATCGGGTGTCCTTGCCGATGACCACCAGATGACGCCGGTCCGCCTCGGTGCGGAACAGCTTGCCCGCCGCCAGGCCGACGCGCAGGGCGACCTCGGCCGTCATCGGATGGCTGTTGGCGCGACCGCGAATGCCGTCGGTGCCGAAATAGGAGCGTTTGGCCATAAGTCCCTCTTGTCGATGCGGTTTTGCATCCGCCGACGCCGTTCGCCAACAAACTTTTGGCGACGCCTTGTTTCGTGGCCGAAAGTCTTAACGCAACAGTCTGCAACGCATTTTCATGCCCCGGTGACGCCGGGCGGTGCTAATGGCGCCTTCGCGTTATCGGTTCAAAGGACGGTCCCCAGCATGTGCGGCATCATCGGCATTGTCGGCAAGAGCTCCGTCTCCGAGCGCCTGATCGAAAGCCTCAAGCGCCTCGAGTACCGCGGCTATGACTCGGCCGGCATCGCCGGTGTCGTCGGACACAGCGTCGAACGCCGCCGCGCCAAGGGCAAGATCAAGGCCCTGGAAGAGGTGCTGGCCGCTGAGCCTCTGACCGCCACGGTCGGCATCGGCCACACCCGCTGGGCCACGCACGGCGTCCCCAACGTGCCCAACGCACACCCGCACAAGGCCGGCAAGGTCACCCTGGTCCACAACGGCATCATCGAGAACTTCGCCGAACTGAAGGCCGAACTGCAGGCCCAGGGCCGCACCTTCGAGAGCGACACCGACACCGAGGTCATCGCCCAGCTGATCGACAGCCGCATCGCCGCCGGCGACGCCCCGCTGGTCGCGCTGAAGTCCACGCTGGACCGTCTGACCGGCGCGTTTGCCCTGGCCGTGCTGATTGAGGGCCATGACCGCCTGATCCTCGGCGCCCGACGCGGCAGCCCGCTGGTGATCGGCGAGGGCGACGGCGAGATGTTCCTGGGCTCCGACGCCCTGGCCGTCGGCCCCTTCACCAACAGGATCATCTATCTGGAAGAGGGCGATTTCGTCGCCATCGACGACGACTCCTCGCGCATCTTCGACGCCGACGGCAACGCCGTCTCCCGCCCCGTGAAGCTGGTCAGCGCTTCGGCCGCCCTGGTCGAGAAGGGCAACCACCGCCACTTCATGGTCAAGGAGATCTACGAACAGCCCGACGCCTGCCAGCACACCCTGACCGCCTATCTCGACGCGGTCAGCGGCACAGTGAAGGCCCCCGGCGACTTCGACTTCAAGGCCGTCGAGCGCATCCAGATCGTCGCCTGCGGCACCGCCTTCTACGCCGCCTCGATCGCCCGCTACACCTTCGAGCGCCTGGCCGGCCTGCCCTGCGACGTCGAGATCGCCTCGGAATTCCGCTACCGCGAACCGGCCGTGACGCCGGGCACGCTTGCCATCGCCGTCAGCCAGTCGGGCGAGACCGCCGATACGCTGGCCGCCCTGCGCTGGTGCCAGTCGAAGGGTCTGAAGACTGCCGCCATCGTCAACAGCCACGAGAGCACAATGGCCCGCGAGGCCGACGTGCTGTGGCCGACCCACGCCGGGCCGGAGATCGGGGTCGCCTCGACCAAGGCCTTCACCAGCCAGGTCACCGCTCTCCTCGCCCTGGCCGTCGCCGCCGCCGCCGCCCGTGGCCGCATCGACAAGGACCAGGAGCGCCACCTGGCCCGCGTCCTGCTGGAAGCTCCCCGCCTGGTCGGCGAGTCCCTCGACGTCGAGGCCACCGTCACCGCCCTGGCCCCCAAGATCGCCCGGGCCCGCGACGTGCTCTACCTCGGCCGTGGCCCGATGGCCCCGCTGGCCTACGAGGGCGCCCTGAAGCTCAAGGAAATCAGCTACATCCACGCCGAGGGCTATGCGGCGGGCGAACTCAAGCACGGCCCCATCGCCCTGGTCGACGAACACACCCCGATCATCATCATCGCCCCTTCGGACGCCCTGTTCGAGAAGACGGTCAGCAACATGAGCGAAGTCGTCGCGCGCGGCGGCCACGTCATCATGATCACCGACGAGGCTGGCGCCCGTCACGCCCCTGAGGGCGCCGACGTCATCATCGCCCCGACCTGCGACCCCCTGATCGCCCCCCTGGTCTTCGCCGCGCCGATCCAGCTGCTGGCCTACCATGTGGCCGTGCAGAAGGGCGCGGACGTCGACCAGCCGCGCAATCTCGCGAAATCGGTGACGGTGGAATAGGGGCGCCGCCCCCACCCCGCTACCGTCATCCTGGGCCTTGTGCCCAGGACCCCCGATTCAACCGCGACAAGCCTATGCTTGGAGGCGCGACCGCGCCTCCTCCCACCGCAAGAGCAGCGGACAGCGGGATCCCAGGGACAAGCCCTGGGATGACGATAGCTTAGAGAAATGGTCGACCCCGCCCCTAAGACGGCGGCATCGGCTGGGTCTGATCCCCTTCGCCCGGCGCCGGCGCGATCACGTCCGGCGGGACCCTGGTCGGATCGGTGGGATCGGGCGCGGCCTTTGGCGGCGCTACCGCTGAACCCGTCGGCGGCGGCGGGCTGTCAGCCGGCGGGCTGGCCGGCGTGGTCGTGGTCTCCGCCGCCGTCGGCGCCTCGCTCACCGGTTTACTGCAGGCCAAAAGGGCCAGGGTGGTCCCGGCGGCGACAGCGATGGTCAGAAGGACTCTCATGGGCGGATATCCAGACGCTTGAACCAATGATCCCCCAAGAACCACTCCCCATTCCGGACGTTCCGTCCCGGCTGGAATTGTGATCGTCGTTCGGATACCTCATCTCCCATGAAACCTGTCCGCAAAGCCGTCCTTCCGGTCGCGGGCCTGGGCACGCGCGTGCTGCCCGGCGCCAAGACGACGCCCAAGGAAATGCTCAACATCGTTGATCGGCCGATCCTCAGCTACGTCATCGCCGAGGGCCGCGCGGCCGGCATCGAGCACTTCGTCTTCGTCACCGGACGCGGCAAGGAAGCTATCGAGGCCTATTTCGATCACCACATCGAGCTGGAAAGCCAGCTCAAGGCCAAGGGCAAGCTCGATATCCTCGAGGCCGTCCTCGCCGATCTGCCCCAGCCCGGCGAGATGAGCTTCGTGCGCCAGATGTCGCCGCAGGGCCTCGGTCACGCCGTCTGGTGCGCCCGCGACATCATCGGCGACGAGCCCTTCGCCGTCATGCTCCCCGACATGCTGATGCAGGGCAAGGTCGCCCCGCTGAAGCAGGCGATGGACGCCTACAACCAGGTCGGCGGCAATATCGTCGTCGTCGAGCCTGCCCCCGAAGGGGAAACCCACAAGTACGGCATTGTCGCCCTGGACAGCCGCGAGGGCCGTCTCAACCGCATGACCGGCATGGTCGAGAAGCCGCCGCTGGGCACCGAGCCCTCCAACCTGTTCATCTCCGGCCGCTACATCCTGCAGCCGGAAATCTTCAGCCTGCTGGCCGACCAGGGCAAAGGCGCCGGCGGCGAGATCCAGCTGACCGACGCCATGGTCCGGCTGATGGCGCTGGAGCCCTTCCACGCCCTCGAGTACGAGGGCATTACCTACGACTGCGGCGACAAGATCGGCCTTCTGCGGGCCAACGTCGCCTATGCGCTGCAACACCCGGAACTGGGCGCGGCGGCCCGGGAGGCCGTGCAAGCGCTGCTCTAGGATGACGGCGTGAAGCGGCTCCTCATCTTCGGCTTCGGCTTCACCGGACGGGTCTTCGCCGCCCGTATGCAGGCCGACGGCTGGGACGTCTGGGCGGCCGTCCGCTCGGAAGCCTCGGCAGAGGAGGCCCGCGCCGCCGGCGTCACCCCGATCGACAGCCGCGACCAGGCCGCGCTGGTCGCCGCCCCGCCGATGACCGCCATCCTGGTCACCTCGCCGCCGACCGACCACGGATGCCCGGCCCTTGAGGCGCTGGTCCCGGCCATCGCCAGGGCCGGCGCCTTTCCCGACTGGATCGGCTATCTGTCGACCACCGGCGTCTACGGCGACCGCGAGGGCGGCTGGTGTTTCGAGACTACCCCGCTGCACGCCCGCAGCATCGAAGCCGGCCGCCGGGTCGCCGCCGAGCGCGACTGGCTTGAAGTCGGGCGCGGCATGGGGCTGACGGTCCAGATCTTCCGCCTGCCCGGCATCTACGGCCCCGGCCGCTCGCCGCTGGAGCGTCTCCGCGAGCGCACCGTGCGCAACATCGTCAAGCCGGGCCAGGTCTTCAGCCGCATCCATGTGGAAGACATCGCCGGGGCCCTGGCCGCCTCGATCGCCCGTCCGCGGGCCGGCGGGATCTACAACATCGTCGACGACGAACCGGCCCCGACCCATGTGGTCAACGCCCATGCCGCCGCCCTGCTCGGCGAGGCGCCGCCGCCGCTCATCCCCTACGACGAGGCCGGCATGCCGGCCCCTGCCCGCCGCTTCTGGGCCGAGAACAAGCGAATCTCCAACGCCCGGGCCAAGGCCGAACTCGGCTGGCGACCGATCTACCCTTCCTATCGCGAGGGCCTGACCGCTATCCTCTCCCAAAAATAGGGGATGAGAGTATGAGCAAGGCGCTGGTTCTGGGCGGCGGCGGTCCGGTGGGGATCGCCTGGGAGACGGGCCTGCTGGCCGGCTTGGCGGACGGCGGGATCGATGTCTCCGACGCCGACTGGATCCTGGGCACCTCGGCCGGCTCTTTCGTCGGGGCCCACCTGGCCCTGAGTCGCGACCCGATCGCCATGCTCCGCGCCGAGTTCGCCGCCGCCGACCAGATCAAGGAGGCTGCCCCGACCGGCCGCCCGGCTCCCGACCTGACGCCGCTGATGAGCGTGATGATGAGCAAGCCGCCCGGAGAGCCGCTGGCCGTCGAGGGCCGCCTCAAGCTGGCGACGATGGCGCTGGAGGCCACGACCGTCTCGGAAGAAGCCTTCATCGCCGGCTTTGGCCCGCTGGCCGAGCATCACGGTCCCTGGCCGACCGGCTACGCCTGCACCGCCGTCGATACGGCCGACGGCGAACTGGTCATCTGGGGCGAGGACAAGGCCGCGCCCCTGATCCGCGCGATCGCCTCCTCCTGTTCGGTGCCGACCATCTTCCCGCCGATCACCATCGAGGGCCGCCGCTATATCGACGGCGGCATGCGCTCGGGCACCAACGCCGACCTGGCCAAGGCCCACGGCAAGGTCCTGCTGGTCGCCGTCGCCCCGCCCGCCTTCCTGCCCTTCATGCAGCCCGGCCTCGACGCCGAACTCGATCAGGTCCGCGCGGCGGGCGGCCAGGCCGCCCTGATTGTTCCAGACGCCGGCAGCGGGGAGGCGTTTGGGCCTAACCTGATGGATGGATCACGGCGAGGCGACATTGCCCGCGCGGGGCATGCGCAGGGGCTGGCGGAAGCAGAGCGGATCAAGGCGTTCTGGGCGTAGTGCGTCCTTCGACACGCCCGCCTTGCGGGCTGCTCAGGATGACTGACCTGAGTGAAATCCACTAGGTCTAGTCATGCTGAGCAGCGGCCGCAGACCGCGCGTCGAAGCACGCACGCGCGTCAAGCCACCTCTTCCAACGTCGAGATCAGCCGCGCGATATCCTGCGGCCGAGACAGCCGGTGGTCGCCGTCCTTGATCAGGCTGAAGACCACGTCCTCGCCCTTCAACGCCTGGGCCAGGGCCAGCGCATGCATCCACGGCACATCCGGGTCCTCGCCCCCCTGCAGGATGCGCACGGGGACCTCGATCGGCACGGGCCCCGGCAGGATCGACCAGCGGGCGCCGTCTTCCAGCAGATTGCGGGTGATCGGATAGCCGCCCTCGTCGTAGAGGCTGGCGCGGATCCATTCGCCGGTCGCCGCCAGGGCCGCGTGCGCCTCGGGCGGAAAGCCGGGCAGCATCAGCTTTTCGGTGAAGTCGGCGGCCGGAGCGATCAGCACCATGCCGGCCAGCCGCTCGGCCCGCACCGCCCCCACAAGGCAACTGATCCAGCCGCCCATCGACGAGCCGACCAGAACCAGCGGCCCCTCGGTCAGTTGATCGATCACGGCCAGGGAATCCTCGCGCCAGCGGCTGATCGTCCCGTCCCGGAACGCCCCGCTTGATTCGCCATGGCCCAGGTAGTCGAAGCGCACGAACGCCCGGCCATTCGCCGCCGCCCAGTCGGCCAGCGCCTGCGCCTTGGTCCCGGCCATGTCGGACATGAAGCCGCCCAGCCAGACGACCGTCGGCCCTGTGCCTGCGACGGCCTTCCAGGCCACCCGCTCGCCGTCTTCACGCTCCAGAAATCCGCTGGTCTCGGTCATGGCGCCGGGCTCCTGATTGGCCTATCTACGCTCCCTAACCCCATTCCGCGTCCTGAAGGAAGTAACCGCCGCCTTGGCTTCGCTGCCCCCGGATTTCGCGCTGCTGCAGGTGGTCCCCGAGCTGGAGACCGGCGGCGCCGAGCAGACCGCCATCGACATCGCCCAGGCCGTGGTGAGCGCCGGCGGCCGGGCTTATGTCGCCACGCGCGGCGGGCGGATGGCCTCGCGGCTGGAAGCCGACGGCGGGCGTCTGGTCCAGATGCCGGTGCACAGCAAGAACCCGCTGGTGATGATGGGCAACGCCGCCCGGCTGATCGACCTGATCCGCAAGGAGAAGATCAGCATCGTCCACGCCCGCAGCCGGGCGCCGGCCTTCAGCGCCCTGTGGGCGGCGCATACGACCAAGGTCCCCTTCGTCGCCACCTACCACGGCATCTACAACGCAAAATCGGGCCTCAAGCGCTGGTACAATGCGGTGATGACCCGCGGCGACCTGGTGATCGCCAACAGCGACTACACCCGCGACCACGTCATCGCCGAACATGACGCCCCGGCCGACAAGGTCATCTCTATCCCGCGCGGCGTCGACCTGACCCGCTTTGATCCGCGCAAGGTCACGGCCGCCCGCATCCAGGCCCTGCGGGACCTGTGGGGTCTCGGCAAACCGGACGGCCGCACCGTCTTCGTGCTCGGCGGCCGCATCACCCGGCTGAAGGGGCACAAGACCATCGTCGACGCCGCCGCCCTGTTGAAGACGGAGGGCCGGGAGGACTTCCTGATCCTGTTCGTCGGCGACGACCAGGGCCGCACCGACTACCGCCAGGAAGTGGAAGACGCGATCAGCGCCGGTGGCCTGAGCGACAACATCAGACTCGTCGGCCATTGCGACGACATGCCGGCCGCCTATCGCCTGGCCGACTTCGCCCTGCTGCCCTCGACCCAGCCGGAAAGCTTCGGTCGGGCCGCCGTCGAGCCCCAGGCCATGGGCCGCCCGGTTCTGGTCAGCGACCACGGCGGCGCCCGCGAGACGGTGGTCGAGGGCGAGACCGGCTGGCGCCTGCCGGTCGGTGATGCCAAGGCCTGGGCCAGAGGTCTGGCCGAAGCCATGAGCACCAATGCCGGCCGCCGCGGCGCCATGGGCGAGGCCGGTCAGGCGCGGGCCAAAAATCACTACTCGGTTGAAGCCATGTGCGAAGCCACGCTCGCCGTCTATGCTCGCATTCTGGAGAGTCGGGCCTGATGGCGAGCTTCGAGAAGATTCTGGTCGTACAGGCCGGGACCATCGGCGAATTTGTGCTGTCCCTGGCCGCCATGCGGCGCATCAGGGCGGCCCATCCGCGCGCGCGGATCACCCTGCTGACCATTCCCGCCTTCGAGGCCCTGGCCAAGACCAGCCCCTACTTCAACGACGTCGATACGAACGGCGCCCCGGGCAATCCCGGCGAGTGGCTGGCCCTGCGCAAGTCCATCAAGGCGGCCAAATACGCCCGCATCTATGATCTGCAAGGCAACGCGGCCTCGGCTTCGCTGTTCAACATGCTGCGGCCCTTCCCGCCGCCATGGTCGGGACCGGTCGCCGGCGCCAAGTTCCGCCACCGCAATCCGAACCGCGAGCGGATGCACATCCTCGAGCGCCAGGCCGAGCAGCTGCAGGTGGCCGGCATCTGGCCCGACGCGCCGACCGCGCCTGGCGACGCCCCCTCCCCCGACCTCTCCTGGATCATCCGCCGCGCGCCGGAGCAGCGGCCGACCCCCGGCGCCCAGGCCCCGCGCCCCTTCGTCCTGCTGGTCCCCGGCGGCAACGAGAAGGCCCCGGAGAAGCGCTGGCCGATCGAGAAGTTCTCGGAATTGGCCGGCCGGCTGTTCAACGCCGGCTACGACATCGTCATCATCGGCGGGCCGCAGGAAAGCGCGCTCGCCCGCACAATCCAGAAGACCGTAGGCCGGGCCCGCGACCTGACCGGCCGCACCGACTTCGCCCAGATCGCCCTGCTCGGCGCCCGTTCGGTGCTGGCGGTCGGCAATGACACCGGCCCGCTGCACCTGATCGCCGCCGCCGGCGCCCCGACCGTGGCGCTGTTCTCGGCCGCCAGCGATGCTTCCGTCACCGGTCCGCGCGGCCACGTCGCCGTGCTGCACGCCCCGACGCTGGCCGAGATGGCGGTGGACACCGTGGCCAACGCCAGCTTCTCGCTGCTGCCTCGCTAGGCCCGATCGCCGCGACAGTGCGGACACAGGCGACCGCGCCCGCCGCCCCGAGCCCGGAACTTCACTTGCGGCGCACCCGGCTAAGGGTCATATATCGCGCACAGGACGCGGAACGCCCCGGGCGAGCCGCGCCTTTCGTATAAACAGATACCGGAGCAGAAGCCTATTCGCCGCCCTAACAATACGCCGCCCGTCAAAGACGGGCCGCGCATGAATGAAGACATTCGCGTTCCCCGTGTTCTTCTGATCGATCAGAACGGCGAGAAGCAGGGCGAAATGCCCATTTCCGCCGCCCTGGAAGCGGCTGAAGAGGCTGGCCTCGACCTTGTCGAGATCGTCCCCAACGCCAATCCGCCGGTCTGCAAGATCCTGGACTATGGCAAGTTCAAGTTCCAGGAGCAGAAGAAGAAGAACGAGGCCCGCAAGCGGCAGAAGATCGTCGAGCTCAAGGAAATCAAGCTGCGGCCCAACATCGACATTCACGACTACGACGTGAAGGCAAAGTCGATGCACCGGTTCTTCGAGGAGGGCGACAAGGTCAAGGTGACCCTGCGCTTCCGCGGCCGTGAAATGGCTCACCCGGAACTGGGCATGAAGCTGCTCAACAAGGTCAAGGCCGACTTCGACGAAGTCGCCAAGGTCGAGCACGAACCCAAGATGGAAGGCCGCCAGATGATCATGATCCTGGCTCCCCGCTAGGCTTCCTACATCGGCAAGACGTTTAACGCCCCGGTTCGCGCCAGGGTGTTTTTCGTTGCGGACGGCCGTTTCCGGGTTTGCTAGCATCGCCACTGGCCCACCAGTCGGGCCTGGGGGGCGTAGCCATGAATTTGTTGTCGCGTGGGCTGATTGTTGTCGTCCTGTTGTTGGGCGCTCTGGCGTTTGCGTGCCCATCCCTGGCCGCGCCTTTGTCGGTCTACGGTCGCCTGCCGATGATCGAGGACGCCCAGATCTCGCCCGATGGGTCGATGATGGCCTATGCCGTGACCAACGGCGACGCCCGGCTGGTGATGATCAAGACCATCGACACGGGCGACCTGGTCACGACGCTCAACGCCGGCGACAAGAAGGTGCGCGACATTCAGTGGGCGACGTCGGGCTATCTGCTCGTCTCGATCAGTTCCACGACCTACGTGCCGGGCCTCGCCGGCCCCAAGCGGGAGTACGTTCAGGTCCTGTCCTACGACCTGGCCAGCAAGAAGACCCGCCTGCTCATGGAAAAGGCCCCGGACGCCATGAACGTGGTCATCGGCCGGCCGATGGTGCGGATGCTGAAGGGCGAACCGCACGTCATTGTCGAGGGCGTTCACTGGGTCGGCCAGGAACGGGGCCGCAACAGCCTGTTCGTCATCCGGCTGGCCACCGGCGCGACCAGGGTTCATGAGTTCGGCCGCCCCGAAACCACCGACTGGGTGGTGGCCGCCGACGGCACGCCGGTCGCCCAGACCGAGTACGATTCCGTGTCCGGCGAATGGAGCCTGCGCTTCCAGAAGAACAACCGCTGGGAACTGATCGACAGCCGCATCTCGCCGATCAACCGGCCAACCCTGGCGGGGCTGGGACAGGACGGCAAGTCGGTGCTGCTGGTCACCCAGGACAAGGAGACCGATCTGCGCGTTACGCGGGAGTATGCGGCCGACGGCAGCGCCCCTCGTGACCTGGAGCTGCCGCCCTATGACGGCCTGCTGCGCAATCCCGCCACCGACGCCCTCATGGGCACCTGGGAGCTGGACGGCGATACCCTGGTCTACAGCTTCTTCGACAAGAAGGATCAGGCGGTGTGGCGCGGCATCGGCAAGGCCTATGCCGGCATGCAGGTGCGCCTGGTGTCCTGGAGCGACGATCGGCGCAAGATCGTGGTGCGGGTCGAGGACCCCAAGGCCGGGCCGTTCTACGCGAGGATCGAACTGGACACCGGCTCGGCCGGCGTTCTTGGCCCCGTCTATGGTGATCTCAAGCCGCAGGACATCGCCGAGGTCCGAGCCGTCAGGTACAAGGCCGCCGACGGCCTGGAGATCACCGGCTACCTGACCCTGCCCAAGGGACGCGCCGCCGAGAAGCTGCCGCTCATCGTCATGCCGCACGGCGGGCCGGCCTCGCGCGACGAGCCGGGCTTCGACTGGTGGGCCCAGGGGCTGGCCTCACGCGGCTATGCGGTGCTGCAGCCCAACTTCCGGGGCTCCGACGGCTTTGGCCGCAAGTTCCTCGAGGCCGGGTACGGCGAGTGGGGCCGCAAGATGCAGTCGGACCTGTCCGACGGGGTCCGCTACCTGAGCGCCCAGGGAACAATCGATCCGGCCCGCGTCTGCATCGTTGGCGCCTCTTACGGCGGCTATGCCGCCCTGGCCGGAGCCACCCTCGACAAGGGCGTCTACCGCTGCGCCGTGGCGGTGGCGGGGGTTGCTGACCTCAAGCAGTTCCTGGTCGAGGAGCTGAAATCCGACAACGGCCGCGAGACGGCGACCCAACGGTACTGGTCGCGCTTCATGGGGGTCGAAAACCGCCGGGACCGGGACCTGACCGCCATCTCGCCCGCTCACAACGTCGCCGGCAGTTCCGTTCCGGTGATGCTGATCCATGGCAAGGACGACACTGTGGTCCTCTACGCCCAGAGCCAGCGGATGCACGACGCCCTGCGCGCCGCCGGCCGCCCGGTCGAGTTCGTCACCCTCAAGGCCGAGGACCACTGGCTGTCGCGAAGCGCGACCCGCCTGCAGACTCTGGAAGCGACGGTGGCCTTCATCGAGAAGCACAACCCGGCCAACTAGCCAGGGACGACGGTCCGGCGTAGGGCTGAGGGTCATGTCCGACACGACCGCCCCCAGTCCCGCGCCCGCCCCCGAAGACAAGCGGGCCCTGGTCATCCTGCTGAGCGTGGTGTTCATCAACATCGCCGGCTTCGGGGTGGTCATCCCGCTGCTGCCCTTCTATGCCTCAAGCTTCGGGGCCCCGGCCTGGCAGGTGATCATCCTGTTTTCGGCCTACAGCCTGGGCAACTTCTTCGCCGAGCCGATCTGGGGAAAGCTGTCGGACCGCATTGGGCGCCGCCCGGTGCTGATGCTGACCATCTTCGGCAACGCCCTGACCTATGTCCTGCTGGCCTTCGCTCCCGACCTCTGGGTGGCCATGCTCATCCGCTTCGGTGGCGGCATCCTGACCGGCAACAACTCCACCATCCAGGGCTACCTGGCCGACGTCACCCCGCCGGAAAAGCGGGCCGGGCGCCTGGGCCTCATGGGCGCCGCCTTCAGTCTCGGCTTCCTCACCGGACCGGCCTTGGGCGGCATGCTGGCCGACCAGTCGGCGGGACTGGCAGGGTTCCGGCCGCCCCTGCTGCTGGCCGCCGGCCTGGCGCTGACCGCCGGTCTGGGCGTCGCCCTGTTCGTGCGCGAGACCCGTCAGGTCCATTCCGACGCCCCGCGCCGCGGCCGCTTCGAAGGACTGAGCGACGCCGCCGCCCATCCCGTGATCTGGCGGGTCCTGCTGGTCTCGCTGATTTCCATCGCCGGGTTCGCCGGCATGGAGGCGACCTTTGGCCTTTGGGCCGAAAACCGCTTCGGCTGGGGACCGCGCGAGATCGGCTTCTGCTTCCTGGCCATCGCCCTGACCGCCACCCTGGCCCAGGGCCTGCTGGCCGGACTGTTCGCCCGGCGCTTCGGTGAGGCCCCCACCTTGATGGCCGGGCTCACGCTGGTCGGCCTCGGCTTCGCCTTCCAGCCGTTCGTCGGCGTACACTGGCCACTGGCTGTGGTCGGCATGATCACCGTCGCCTTCGGCCAGTCGCTGGCCTTTCCAATGATCGCCGCCATACTGTCCAAGGCTTCGCCACCCGAACGTCAGGGCGAGATGATGGGCCTCAACAGCGCCGCCGGAGCCCTGGCCAGGGTGTTCGGCCCGCTGATGGCCGCGCCCCTGTTCACCGGCATCGGCCCCAACGCCCCGTTCGCCGTGGCGGCCATCCTCTGCCTGCCGGCCCTGTTCATGGCCTGGCGGGTGTCGAAGGCCGTGCGGCGGAGCGCCTGAGCCTACCTCTCCGGCGGCGGGATCGGCGCCCGTTCGCCCCGCCCCCGCGGCTCGAGCAGCTGGCCGGCCATGGCCCGACGCAAGCCCTGGGCCAGGACATCTCGCTCCTCCGGCGTCAGCGTCGCCGCAAACTCGAGAATCCTGGCCTCGACCTGGCTGCGGGCCTGGGTGTCCAGAGCGCGAGCCTGGTTCATGTTCCGCGTCGCGACCACAGCGTCGTAGTCCGGCCCTTCCAGGGCGGCGATGGCCTCGCGACGGAGGGCGCGCGACTGGCGGATGGCGTCGCGCGTTTCCAGCCCCGCCTGGCGGAACATCTGGCGGAAAGCCCGGCGTTTGAGCGGGGGCAGGTCATCCCCGGCCCGCCACAAGGGCGTGCGGTTCTGGTTCGCAAGAGCCGGCGGCCGCATCTCGGCCACGCGTCGCGCTACTACGGCCCCGCCGACGATTAGTCCGGCCAGGAACAGGTTTACGGCCACCGAGACGACCAGGGCGATGATCAGGCCACGCGGCTTCACGACTGGCTCTCCGTCTCGGGCAGCACGATCCAGTCGTCATCGCTCGACGCCGACATCACCGCTTCGTCGGAAACCTCGGTCGGCGCCATGCTGACCTGAACGCCGACCATCACCCCGGCTGCACTTGCCGCCGCCAGGGCCGCCCCGACCCCGGCTCCGGTCAGCCAGCGGCGCAGGCTCCAGCCCGCCTTTACCTGAGGCGCGGCGGCGAGGATGCGATCCCGCAAGGCCATCGAGGGCTGCGGCGGCCGCAGGACGTCGAGCGCCTCGTCCAGCGCCATGGCCTGCGTCAGCACCGCCTGCGCTGCCGCCGGCGTCTCAGCCAACCAGGCGTAGGCGGCATCCTGCGTCTCGGCCGGCCAGCGGGCGATCAGGCCGCCGTGGGCGTCGGCCAAGGCTTCGAAGCGTTGCGCGTCCATCATCATCTCATTCTCTCAGGTCAGCGAGGGCGGCGCGCAAGGCCCGGCGCCCTCGGGACAGCAGACTTTCCAGGGCCTCGACGCTGATCCCCATCAGCGAGGCGGCCTCGATATTCCCCAGATCCTGGTAGTGGCACAGCACCACCGCCTCCCGCTGCCGGTCCGGCAGGGCGGCCAGGGCGGCGGTGACCCGCGTCCCCGTATCGGCCGCCAGCAGACCCCGGTCGGGCGCCGGGCCGGTGTCCACCTGCTCGGGCGGCTCGGCCATACTGTGTTCGCGCCGGCGGCGCAGGCGGTCGTAGCAGAGGTTCAGCGCGACCCGGTGCAGCCAGGTGTCGAACTTCGCCGCGCCTGGCGTCCAGGCCGCCGCCTGTTTCCAGGCTCGCAGAAACACTTCCTGAGCGACGTCCTCCGCCTCCGAGGCGTCGTTCAGCATCCGCTGGGCAAGCTGCAGCATGCGCGGCAGCTTGCGGGCGACAAGGGACTGGACCGCGGCCTGGTCGCCGCGGCCGATACGCGCCAGCAGCGCCTCGTCCGGATCGCCTTTCAGCGTCAAAGCAAGCTCCCATCGGCGACCGCAAGGCGGCCGCCTCAGGGACTATAGCGTCAGCGGCCGCCACCCATCACGCCTTGTCCGGCCGCCTGGCGCTCGGCGGCGGTCAGGACGCCGTTGCCGTCGGCGTCCATGCGGCCGAAGCGACGCTGGGCCATCTTGCCGAGTTCAGCCTTGTCGAGCGAACCGTCGCCGTTGGCGTCCAGCATACCGAAGGCGCGGCTGCCGTCGCCTTTGCCGCCCTTGCCCTCGCCGCCCTTGGCCCTGCGATTGGCCATGCCGGTCTGGAACTCGGCCTTGGAGACCTTGCCGTCGCGGTCGGTGTCCATGCGCATCATCTGGTTGGTGCGGGCGGTCGTGAACTCGCTGAGGGTCAGCTGGCCGTCGCCGTTGGCGTCCGGGCGAGCCTTGCCCGGTGCGGGCTGGGCGCAGGCGGCGCCGGCGGTCATGGCGAGCAGTGCGCCGGCGATCAGGTAGGTTTTCATGGTGCGGGTGTCTCCTTGGTCACGCCCCTGCAGCTTCAACGGCGGGGGCGGTGCGTTCCGTCGGCGGCGTTATCTAAGCGGCGATGATTGTACCGCGGCGCTGCCGACCCACAAAAAAGCCGATGCGTTCGTTGACCCTCCGGAGATCCGCCAAAATGCCCGGCGGCGTGGGCTTTGGCGTAGGCCGGGGCTGTGCGGGCGTAGCCTGGCGTGTAGCCCTGGATGCAGATCGAGGCCCCGCATTTGCAGGTCGATTCCGCACCGGCCCGACCTACGGTCGACGGGCAGGCGCCGCACGGCCACGGAAGGGCGCCTGGACCGGATCCGTGACTTTTTGAATTCAGGGTATGCTCAGGCGACCAGTCGTTCATAGGCGGCCCTGGCCGCCACCCGGCCGCGGGTCAGCGCCGCTTTCAGGGCCCTGAAATCCCGCGCCCCGCCAGCCCGCGCCAGCAACGCCTTGAGGGCCCTGGGCTCGGCATCGGGGTCCGCCGCGTCGTCCAGGGCCACCTTGAGAAGCTGGCTGAGGTCCTGCTGCATCCGCCAGGCGCCCTCGAGGACCCGCACGGCCTGCGGATCGGCCATGCTGGCTTCGGCCAGGGCGGTCAGGGCGTCGCCGGTGTTCTGGCGCAGGGGGCCGCCCTCCGCGGCGTGGGCCAGCTGGAGGAACTGGGCGGCGAACTCGATGTCGACCAGACCACCGGGCGTCAGTTTCAGGTCCCAAGGGCCCGACGGCGGGCGCTCCTCTTCGAGAAGCTGGCGCATCTCGCGGACGTCGGCGGCTGTCTTCGCCCGATCCCGGGGCCGGCGCAGGGCGGCGTCGATCGCCGCCTGGCAGTCGGCGGCGAAGGCCGGGCTGCTGGCCCAGGCGACGCGGGCGCGGGTCAGGGCCAGCATCTCCCAGGTCTCGGCCTCGCGGTCGTAGTAGGCCTCGAAGGCCTTCATGCTGACCGCGACCGGGCCCTTGCTGCCGGTCGGGCGCAGCTGCATGTCGACCTCGTAGAGACCGCCCTCCCCGGTCGGCGCAGACAGGGCCGCGATCAGACGCTGGGTGAAGCGGCCGTAGAAGGTCTCGGCCCCCCAGCCGCGGCCTTCCGACATCGCCGCCGGATCACTGGAGCGGTAGAGGGTCATCAGGTCGAGGTCGGAGCGGGCGGTCATTTCCCGGCCGCCGCATTTGCCGAGCGCAATGACCGCCACCTCGCCGGGGAATTCGCCGCCCTGCCGCACCGTTTCGGCCAGGGCTGCGGGGGCGAGGCCCGCGATGCACAGGTCGGCGAGGTCGGCGAAGGCGGCGCCGGCGTCGGCCGCCGTCGCCGTGCCGCCGATCACCTGCACGCCGATGCGGAAGGCCTGTTCGCGATGCACACGGCGAGCCGCGTCCATCGCCGCCTCGAAGCCGTCCGCAGCCCCCAGCGCATGGTCGAAGGCGGCCGTCCCCTGCCCGGTTTCAAAGGCGGCGAAAAAGGCCGGGTCCAGCAGGGCGTCCAGCGCCGCCGGCCGGCGGGCCAGGGTGCGGGCCAGTTCCGGCGCGAAGGCCATGACCTGGACCACCAGCTCGAACAGCTTCGGCTGGGCCAGAAACAGCGACTGCACCTGCACGCCCGAGCCCAGCCGCTCGAAGAAGTCGGAGAACCGGCGGAAGGCGGCGTTCGGGGCGCCGGTCGCATGGGCGGCATCGAGCAGCCTGGGAGCCATCCGGGTGAAAAGTTCGCGGCCCCGCTCGGTGCGGGTGGCGGCGATGCGGCCGTGATGCCAGCCACGAATGGCGCCGGATACGGCCGGCGGATCGTCGAAGCCCATGCGCTTGAGGGTGGCCAGGGTCTCCGGGTCGTCCTCGACGCCGGTGAAGATCAGGCTGCCGAAGCGGGAGCTGAGCTCCTCCTCACCCTTGAACAGCTCGCCGTAGGTAGCGTTGACGCCCTTGAGGATCCTGCCGACCGCCGCGTCGAAGCTCTTGAGGCTGGCATGCCCCCACAGGGCCGCCACACGCTTACGGTCGGTATCCGCCTCCGGCAGGCGGTGAGTCTGCTCGTCGGCCAGCATCTGCACCCGGTGCTCAAGGGCCCGCAGCTGGACATAGGCCTCGCGCATCAGCCGGGCGGCCTCGGGCGTGACATGGCCGGACTGTTCCAGAGCGGCCAGGGAGTCCAGGGTCCGCGGCGAGCGCAGCGCCGCCTGGCGGCCGCCGAGGATCAGTTGCTGGGTCTGGACGTAGAACTCGACCTCGCGGATGCCGCCCCGGCCGAGCTTCAGATCGGCGCCCGCCGCCGTCACCCGGTCATCGACCTTGTGGGCGTGGATCTGGCGCTTGATCGAATGGATGTCGGCGATGGCGGCGAAGTCGAGGTTGCGCCGCCAGATGAAGGGCGACAGCTCGCCGAGGAAGTCCCGGCCCGCCTGCATATCCCCGGCTGCCACCCGCGCCTTGATGAAGGCCGCCCGCTCCCAGTTCTGGCCGACGCTCTCATAGTAGGCGAAGGCGGCCGGCACCGGCATGGCCGGCGGGGTGGAGGAAGGGTCGGGCCGCAGGCGCAGGTCGACCCGGAAGACATAGCCGTCGGCTGTGCGGTCCTGCAGCATGCGGGCGACGCCGTGGGTCAGCCGCACGGCCACATCCTGCGGCTCGGCCCCCTCGGCCACCGGCATCAGGTCCGGCTCGTAGAAGACCGAGATGTCGATGTCGCTGCTGTAGTTGAGCTCGAAGGCCCCATGCTTGCCCATGGCCAGGCAGAAGAGGCCGGGCACGGGCCCGCGCGAGTCGTCCGCCGGCGCGGTGAGCCGGCCGCGATCGATCTCGGTCCGCGCGGCCTGGACGAGCGCCGCCTCAAGGGCTGCATCCGCGAAGTGCGACAAGGCCCCGGTGACCTGATCGAGGTCCCAGACGCCGCCCAGGTCGCTGAGCGCACAGAGCAGATGGAGGTCGGCCTTGAGCTGGCGCAGGCGTTTGGCGGCGGTGGCGTTGTCCGGCTCGGCGCCCTGCCCGCGGGCGGCCTCGAGCAGGGATTCAAGTCGCGCCTCCGGATCGGCCCGCAGGGTGTCGAACAGCGAAGACGGCCGCCTGCGGATCAGGCTCGACAGATAGGGTGAGGCGCCCAGCACCGGCGCCAGGGCGTCCCAGACGCTGTCCAGAGCCCCGGCGCCCATGTCGCTTTCGGCGATCTCGCGCGTGCGCTCGGCATGCTTGCTGTCGAGCACTGGCCCGCAGGGCGTCAGCCTGGGCCCCAGCGGGCCGCCGGACACGGTCACTCCGGCCTCGGCAGGACCAGTGCAACGCGCAGGCCCGGTCCCGAGCCTTGGACCGCGCCTGGCCCCTCCGACAACTCAAGTCGCCCGCCATGGGCCTCGGCGACGGCGGCGACCAGAGACAGGCCAAGGCCGGAGCCGGGTTCGCTGCGGCTGTTCTCCAGACGCACGAAGCGCTGCACAACGCGGGCGCGGTCCTCTTCCGGAACCCCCGGCCCGGTGTCGGTGACCGAAAACTCGACCTCGCCGGACGACCGGCGGCGGACGCGCAGCATCACGGCGCCGCCTTCGGGGGTGTATTTGATGGCGTTGTCGAGCAGGTTGGCGATGGCCTGGGTCAGGATTTCCTTGGCGCCGTTGACGGTTAGGCGGGGGGTCAGCTCGGCCTTGAAGTCGAGGCCTTTGTCCTCGCAGACCGCCTCGTAGAGCTCGGCGATGTTGGAGGCCAGTTCGCCGGGATCGAAGGGCTTGGGATCGGGCACACGGCCGGCCGCCTGCAGCCGGGCGATGGCCAGCACGGCGTTGAAGGTGCTGAGCACATTGTCGGCGTCGATCAGGGCCTGTTCCATCGCCTGCAGGGGATCGCCCTTGCCGTTCTCGATCTCGATCAGACTGGCTTCCAGCCGGGCGCGCAGGCGGGTCAGGGGCGAGCGCAGGTCATGGGCGATGGCGTCGCCGGCGTGGCGCAGGCCGCCCATCGACTGCTCCAGACGATCGAGCATGTCGTTCAGCCCCTCGGCCAGCTCGTCATACTCGTCGCGCACGCCGCGCACCCGAACCCGGGCCCGCAGATCGCCGCCGCGCACCGCCGCCACCGCCTCGGTCAGGCCCTGCATCTGGCGCGCGACGTTGCGGCTGACCAGGATGCCGCCGGCCAGGCCGAGAATGATGATCAGCGCGCCCGCGCCCCAGAGCGCCCGGGCGATACCGACGACGAAAGCCTCGCTCTCACTGACGTCCGCCCCGACGAACAGGATCTCCCCGCCTTCGAGCCGCTCCTGCAGGCCTCGCGCCGATTTGCGGATCTCGCCGCCGTCCAGGTCGGTGTCGGTGAGGGTAAACCGCGCCCAGTTTTCACCCTTCTCGGTCGCGTCAATCGGCGAGACGGGAATGGTGCCGCTGATCTTCTTGCCGTCCTTGTCCATCAACAAATAGACGAAGGGCCTCTCGCTGGCCGAGCGCTCGATGATGGCGGTGTTCAGGCCGGCGACCCCGCCCTGGCGGTAGGTGGCCTCCAGCGAGTTCATTTCGCGGGCGATCTCGTCGTCGGCCCGACGGCTGACCTCGCCGGCCGTGGCGACATAGATGTAGCCCAGGAACGCCGCCGCCGCCGCCGCGAACAGGGCGAGGAACAGCAGGGTCAGGCGGAATGTGGTGGTGCGGATGAAGCGGGGGAGTTTCATCATGGGTCACTCCCTCCAAGCAAATCTTCGATATCGCGCCGGCCATCAACAAGGCGGGTCACCAGCACACCTCGCCGATCTTCCATCGGCTCGTAGAAAATCACCCATGGTTTGACCGAAAACGACCGTGGATGCCCCACGATTTCGGTTCGAACTCGCCCCATCTCAGGAAATCGCGCCAGGTTTCGAACCGCCCGATCTATCCGTCTCGCAAACGCCTCGGCCGCATTGGGCCCTGTATCGATCAGGAGCCAGAGGAAGAGTCCATCGAAGTCACGGTCTGCTTCAGGCGCAAACTCGAAGTCCTCCTCCACCATTGTCGATAATCAATCGCGCTTGCCGGCAAGGTAGTCCGCATATCGCCTATGGCCCCGCGCGATCGCTTCCTCAACATTCCACTTCCGACCTTCACCGCGGGCAAGCGACGCGCGCGCCTCAGCTATCATACCTCCGAGGGCATCGCGGTTCCGGGCGATAAACGCGTCTTCCCAACCTTCGAAAGCCTTGGCGTCCTCCGCCATGCCTTCCGGCGTCTCGGGATGCTCAGGGTCGGATGTCATGTCGCCACCCTACCACATCTCTACGGATCGAGCCGGTACCCGGCTCCGCGCACCGTCTGCAACATGGCCCGGTCGAAGCCCTTGTCGATCTTTGAGCGCAGGCGGGAAATGTGGACGTCGATGACGTTGGTCTGGGGGTCGAAGTGGTATTCCCAGACCTTCTCCAGCAGCATGGTGCGGGTCACCGACTGGCCGGCGTGGCGCATCAGGAACTCCAGCAGCTGGAACTCACGCGGCTGCAGGTCGACCTCCTTGCCGGCGCGGTGAACCTCGCGGGACAGGAGGTTCATCTCCAGGTCGCCGACCTTCAGCGTGGTGGAGACAGCCCCCGTCTCGCGGCGGCGCGACAGGGCCTCTACCCGGGCGATCAGCTCGGCGAAGGCGTAGGGCTTGACCAGATAGTCATCGGCGCCGGCTTTCAGGCCGACCACACGGTCGTCGATCTCGCCCATGGCCGAGAGAAACAGCACCGGGGTGGCGTCGCCCTCGCGGCGAAGGGTCTCGACGACACTGACGCCATCGCGGCGCGGCATCATCCGGTCGACGATGAGGACGTTGAATTCACCGGCGCGGGCGGCCTCCAGGCCGAACTCGCCGTCCGAGGCATGCTCGCATTCGTAGCCGGCCTCCGACAGGCCACGCTTCATGGCCTCCGCCGCTTCGATATCGTCTTCGATGATGAGAATACGCATGCCGCCCGCCCCTGGGAGAAGTCGAAGGGCGGCCCCGACTCAGGGCCGCCACAACCTAGACTAACCCGGGATCTTAACCGGGACGAACTGCGTCGAACCACCGACCGCAAAGCCCATCAGGACGGTCGGACGACCGGCCTTTTTGGCCGCGTCGACGGCGGCGGCGACTTCCGCCGCCGTGGCCACCTTGCGGGTGTTGACGCTGACGATCACCGAGCCGCGACGCACCCCCTGCTCGGCGGCGTCGGAGTCGGCGCGAACGGTCTCGACCAGCACGCCCTGCTCGACGTTGAGCCGGCTCTTGGTCGCCGCATCGATGGGAGCCAGGGCCATGCCCAGGACCACAGGACGCTGAGCCGGGACGACCGGCGGGGTCGCACCCTTCGGCGCCGCGCCGGGCGCATCCGGCGAGCTCAGCTCGGCCAGTTGCTTGGCCGAGGGACGCACGCCCGACTGGATCGAAACAACCTGCTTCTTGCCATCACGCAGGACGTCCAGCTTGAGCACGCCGCCAGGAGGCGCCTTGGCCACTTCACGGGTCAGGGACGTCGAGGACGTCACCGGATTGCCGTTGACGGCGGTGACGATGTCGTCGCGCTGCAGGCCGCCCTTGGAGGCCGGACCGCCAGGCGTCAGGTCGGCGACGATGGCCGCCTTGATGGCGCCCAGGCCAAGCGCCTCGCCCATGTCCGGGGTGAAGTTCTGGATCGTCGCGCCGATGTAGCCGCGGGTCACCTTGCCGTTGGTGATCAGCTGGCGGGTAACGCTGTCGGCCAGTTCGGCCGGAATGGCGAAGCCGATGCCGACCGAGCCGCCTGTGGGGGAGAAGATGGCGCTGTTGACGCCGATCACCCGGCCGTAGGTGTCGAAGGTCGGGCCGCCACTGTTGCCGCGGTTGATCGGCGCGTCGACCTGGATGAAGTCGACGAACGGGCCGTCGTTGATGTCACGGGCGAGCGCCGAGACGATGCCGGCCGTAGCGGTGCCACCAAGGCCAAAGGGGTTGCCGACGGTGATGACCCAGTCGCCGACCCGCGGCTTGGCGTCGTTCTCGAAGTTGACGAAGGAGAAGCCCTTGCCCTCGACCTTGAGCACCGCCAGGTCGGTGCCATCGTCGGAGCCGACCACCTTGGCCTTCAGCTCGCGGCCGTCCTTCAGGGTGACGGTGATCTCGTCCGCCCCGTCGATGACGTGGTTGTTGGTGACCAGGTAGCCGTCAGCCGAGATGAAGAAGCCCGAGCCCGAAGAGGCCTGACGCGGCAGACCGCCGCCCTGACCGCCCTCCTCGCCGCCGTTCTCCTCACCCTCTTCGCCCTGTCCGGGCAGGTTGAAGGGCAGGCCGGGGATACCGCGCAGGGTGGAGGGATCGACCTTGGATTTCACGTCGATGGACACGACGGCCGGAGAAACCTTTTCGAAGATGTCGGCAAAGCTCATCGGCGCGCCGGGCGGCGGCGCGAAGTTGACCCGCGTGGAGGACAGCTGGGCGGCGGCGGCATAGTTGCCCTCGGCCGCGTCGGCCATCCGCATGCCCACGCCGGCCATGGCGGCGGCGGCGACGCCGACCCCGGCAACCGCGCCGACGACAAATCCACTCTTCTTCGATGACTTCGTCATTTCAGTTCCTGCGCCCGGCGATGCGCCGGTGTTTCCACGTCCAAGTTAGAAGCGTTGCCGCGATGTGCAACGTTGCTCAAGTTAGTTTTGCGTCATGAGCGGTGTGTTAGTTGCGGCAGGATCGCGGCGGCTTGGTGTCAAACCGGCCCTTCGCGCGTCAATTGCGCAAGTCGCGCCTCATCTTCCGGCGAAAGGGCCGCCGTCTGAGGGCGTTGGCGCAGGCGCAGGACCAGCAGGCCGCCGCCGATCAACAGCACCAGGACGGGCGCCCCCCACAGGACAGCATTGGGTGCCGAGACCGCCGGCTTGAGCAGGGCGAACTCGCCATAGCGGTCGACGAGGAAGTCGCGGATCTGCTGATCACTGCGGCCGGCGGCGATCTGTTCGCGGATCACCTTGCGCAGGTCGAGGGCCAGGGCGGCGGTGGAATCGTCGATCGACTCGTTCTGGCAGACGAGGCAGCGAACCTCGCGGAACAGCTCTCGGGCGCGGGCTTCCTGGGCCGGGTCGGCCATACGCTCTGACGGATCGGAGGCGGCGGCGATGCAGGCGAAGGCGGCCAGGGCGATCAGGAGGCGCTTCACGCGGCGGCCTCCTGGCTCTTGCGGCCGACAGCCAGGCGCAGGCGGCGATCGGACAGCGACACCGCCCCGCCGAGCGCCATCAGCAAGGGGCCGAGGAAGATCAGCTGGACCCAGGGATTGAAGTAGCCGCGGATCAGCCAGGCCGGGGCGCCCTGCGCCGTCGTGCGGCGCTCACCGAGGGTGATGTAGACCTGATCGAGCCCGCGATAGCAGATCGCCACCTCCTGGGTGGTCTGGCCGCCCGCGGGGTAGAAGCGGCGCTCAGGCCTGGCTTCACAGACGACCTTGCCGCCCTTGCGCACGGTCAGCAGGGCCTGTTCGGCCAGGTAGTTGGGCCCATCGACGACCCCGACGCTGTCCAGGGTCAACTCATAGCCGCCGAGCGGCACGCGGCGGCCGGGGTCCATGACCTCGGCCAGCTCGATCTTCCAGGCCGTCTCGAAACAGGCGCCGAGGATGAAGAGGCCCAGGCCGAAGTGGGCGAGGCTGGAGCCCCAGGCCCCGCGCGGCAGGCCGCCGAAGCGGCGACGCACTTCAGGCCAGGGCGCGCGGAAGGCCCGCACCCGCTCGGCGATCTCGGTGATGGCGCCGGCCAGAAGCCAGAAGCCCAGCGCCACGCCGGCGCTGGCGAAGGCCTTGCGCGGGCTGACGATAGCGAGAGTGAGAAGGCCGGCGCCGATGGCCAGCAAGGCCGCGAAGCCCAGCCGCTGGGCCGCGCCGAGCGCGTCGCCCCGTTTCCAGGCCAGCATGGGACCGAAGGGCAGCAGGACCAGGCCGATGACCATGATCGGCACGAAGATGAGGTTGAAGTAGGGAGGGCCGACCGAGACGGTCTGGCCGTCCAGCGCCTCGCGGATCAGGGGGAACAGGGTGCCGAACATCACCGCCGCCGCAGCCGCGGTCAGGACGATGTTGTTGACGACCATGGCGCTCTCGCGGCTGATCGGCTTGAAGGCCCCGCCCGGCGTCAGGCTGGGCGCGCGCCAGGCGAAGAGGGCGAAGGCGGCGCCGGACGACAGGCCGAGGATGCCCAGCAGCAGCATGCCGCGCTCGGGATCGACGGCGAAGGCGTGAACCGATGTCAGCACCCCCGAGCGCACCAGGAAGGCGCCGAGCATGGAGAAGGTAAAGGCGGCGATGGCCAGGAACAGGGTCCAGCCCGGCAAGGCGCCGCGCTTTTCGGTGACCACGGCCGAGTGCAGCAAGGCCGCGCCCATCAGCCAGGGCATGAAGCTGGCGTTCTCGACCGGATCCCAGAACCACCAGCCGCCCCAGCCCAGCTCGTAATAGGCCCAGAAACTGCCCAGCGTGATGCCGATGGTCAGCAGGCCCCAGGCGGCCAGGGTCCAGGGCCGGATCCAGCGGGCCCAGGCGGCGTCGATGCGGCCGCCGATCAGGGCGGCGACGGCCAGGCTGAAGACCACCGAAAAACCGACATAGCCGAGGTAGAGCATCGGCGGATGGATCGCCAGGGCCGGGTCCTGCAGCAGGGGATTGAGGGAGGCGCCTTCGTCGGGCGCGACGGCGAGCCTGGCCATCGGGTTGGAGGCGAACACGGTGTAGGCCAGGAACAGCGCGCTGAGCGCGCCCTGCACGGCGATGGTGCGGGACCGCAGGTCGCGGGGCAGGTCGCGCCCGAACCAGCCGACGGCGGCGCCGAAGCCGGTCAGGGCCAGGCACCACAGAACCATGGATCCCTCATGGTTGCCCCATGCCCCGGTCACGCGGTAAAGTAGCGGTTTGGCGGTGTGGCTGTTGTTGGCGACATTGGCGACGGAGAAGTCGCTGGTCACGAAGGCATAGATCAGCGCCGCGAAGGTGACGAGCAGGGCCAGGAAGGCGCCGGTGGCCGCCCCCTCGCCGGCGCCGGCCAGCAGCGGCCGACGCGCCCCGGCCGCCGACAGGGCGGTCTGGGCGAGCGACAGGACAAGGGCGAGAATGAGGGCGAAGGCGCCCAGTTCGACGATCATGCGCCGTCCTGTTTGGAATAGGCGGGTTTGGCGGGCGCGTTGTGCTCTGGCCGCTCGCCGTCGCCGCGCCATTCGCCCTGATCCTTCAGGGCCTTGGTGACTTCGCGCGGCATATACTTTTCATCGTGCTTGGCCAGAACCCGCTCGGCGACGAACACGCCGTCGGGGCGCAGGGCGCCCTCGGCGACGACGCCCTGGCCTTCCTTGAACAGGCTGGTGACCTCGCCGTCGTAGATCACGGTCATGCCCGCCTGGTTATCGACCACGCGAAAGGTCATCGCCTCGCCCTGCCTCTTCAGGCTGCCGACCTCGACGAGGCCGCCGAGCTGGAAGGCCTTGCCGGGCTTGAGCTCAGCGGTGCGCACCTGGCCAGGGGTGAGAAACAACGAGATGTTCTCGCGCAGGCCGTAGAGGGTCAGGCCGACCGCCAAAGCCAGCACGGGCGCGCAGGCCAGCACGATGGTCAGCCGCCGCCGGGCCTTGTGCGATTTGGGCCAGAAACTCATTTCGCCTTCTCCACTTCACCCTGCAGCGCCTGCAGAACCTGCGGTTGGTCCTTGTAGAGATCACGAGCGCGGGCCAGGGCTGCGTCCCGCTTGCCGGTCTCGCCCAGCACGCCGTAGGCGCGCACCAGCCGCACCCAGCCTTCAGGATCGTTCGGGTCGGCCTCGAGCCGGGCGGCCAGGCCGTCGACCATGGCGCGGATCTGCTCGGGACCCACACCGGACGCCGCGGCGGGCTGTTGCGGCGCGGGCGGCTTGCCCGTGCGCTCGACTTCGGCGATCTGCGCCATCAGGCCGGCGCGGCGGGGATCGGCGGCCGGCAGTTCGGCCAGCAGGGCGCGCCAGGCGGCCAGGCCCGCCGCGGGCTTGCCGTCGGCGACGTCCGCCAGGCCAAGATAAAAGCGCGGCGCTTCCGCCTTCGGATTGAGGCGCACCGCCTCGCTGAAAGCCTTGCGGGCGTCCACACCGATCTCGCCATTGCCGGTCATCATGAACAGCTCGCCCTGCTGGGCCCAGAGATCGGCATTGGTCGGTTCGATTGCAACGGCCTGGCGCAGCGCCCGGCCCGCGCCCATCAGGTCATTGGACTCCACCCGCGCCTTGGCCAGCATCTCGAGCAGCCGGGCGTCGTTCGGCTTTGTCCGGGCGACTTCGGTCAGGACGGCGGCGATCTGAGGCGCGGTCAGGGTGGCGGGGTCAGCCTGGCGCCAGGCGACGATCCGCGCCTTCATCGGCGCGTCGGCCAGGCCGGGGCTTCCGACACCGAGGTAGATGGCGAAGCCCGCGAGAGGGGCCAGAACCGCCGCCGCCAGAGCGACCTTGCGGCCACCGGACAGGGCTTGCGGCCGGACCGCGTTGTCGGCCGCCAGCAGCCGCCGGCCCGCCTCGGCGCGGACTTCCGCCTGCTCGGCGGGGCTTAGCAGGCCTCGGGTGACCAGATCGTCGATCTCGTCCAGCTGGCGCCGATGCATGGCGACACCCGGATCGTCTTCATCATCCGCCGCCGCGGCCCGCTTTTGGGCAAGCGTCAGCATCAACCAACCCGCCACCGCCGACAGCAGGGCGGCGGCGGTCCAGAACAGGACGGTGAGCCAGAAGGACATAGGGCGCTGTTAGCGGAAATCGAAGGCGGGGGCGAGGCGGCAAAAAAGATGGTGATGGCGACGGGTCAGTCGCGGCATACCTCTTTCATAGATAGGCGGGTCTGCGCCTTGATCCAGCGCAACCCGCGCCTCAGGCCGCAGCCAGGCGCCGGCGGACGATCTGCGCCGCCTTGTCGTCCTTGCTCAGGGTCAGGATTTCGGCGGCGACGGTCAGGAAGGCGCGGATTCGGTCGGGGTTCTCGACATCGCCGGAGCGCAGGTGCTCCAGGGCGTCCTCGACGTAGGGATCGATGTGCTTGTCGACCGCTTCCATGATGCGGGACCTGGTGGCGCCGAAGCCCCCGGTGTCGGCGCTGGAGCGAACTTCCTCGGCGAAGGCCAGCAGGCTCATCGCATGGCCGACCGCCTTCAGGTCAGGATCGGCCGACAGTTTCGGCGTGGCCTTGATCAGCCCGGCGCCGTAGCGGAGCGCCTGCACCGGCAGGGCCTGTCCGACGGCGGACTCGATTTCCTTCAGCCGGCCCTCGACAGACAGCGCCAGTCCTCGCTTCTGGCCGGCCAGTCGCTTGCCCCACTCGCCGTCCGGTCTCATCTGGACCGCCTCCTCCAGTTCGGCGATGGCGATGGAGGCCTTGTGCACAGCGCGGCCGGCCGCCCGACCGGCGACCGCGCCGCCGCTGGTGTCGAAGCTGCGCACCTTGCTCAGGTGGTCATCGACGGCGTCCATGAGCATCACCCCGAAGGATGCGAGGTCGGAATCGGCAAGGTAACGCTCGCTCGGCCGGTCCATGATCGCCGAGATGACCCGGAGGATCTGGCCAGGCTCGCCCAAGCGTGAGGCCAGCATCTGGAAGAACAGCGGACCGGCGTCAGGCGCCACGCCGACACTGTCGCGATAGGCCAGGCGAGCGGCGGCGCGGCGCTCAGGGTCCATCCGGGCCAGCCAGTCGCCCAGATGCGGCAGGCATCGGCGCACAATCGGCGCCAGAGCCAGCGCCGGCAACAGGCGCTGGGCGTCGATGCCTGCGAGGGAGGCCGGGCGATCCTCGGCCTGAAGGTCCCTGGCGGCCAGCAGGCAGAGGGCATCGAAGGCCCCGGGATCGACATCTTCAGGATTGTAGGCGCTGGCGGAAAGCTGCGCGTGGGCGACCGGGCCCGGCCAGGCCGTTTTCAGATGGCTCCACAACAGGCCCAGATGGCTGGCCGGGAACTGCGCAAGCGGGCCGCTGAAAAGTCCGATGATCGGGGCCAGCGCCAGGTTGCGGACTTTGCGATCCTTGGTCTCACGATCGACCAGCAGCCAGACCGAGCCCAGCGGCCCGTCGCGGACGGCGTCGTCGGATAGGGCGTGCTCGAGCTTGCGCAACACGCCGTCGGGCGCGTTGTCGATCAGCATCCGGAGCAGTCCAGCCTTGGCCGGCGAAAGCTCGCCCATGAGTCATGCCCAAAGCCGCCCGAATGACGGCAATAACCTAAATGGCGTATTGGTAGTTAACGAAGGCCGAAACCGCCCGTTCAGCCCTCTGCCCGTGGCAATTTAACCGTCACCTCAAGCCCGCCCATGCCGCTGTCGCCCAGCACCAGGTCGCCGCCGTAGGCCCGGGCCAGTTCGTCGACGATCGCCAGGCCCAGGCCGGAGCCCGGCGCGGTCTCGTCCAGACGGGCGCCTCGCTTGATGACTTCCTCGCGGCGTTCGGCCGGCAGGCCCGGCCCGTCGTCCTCGATGGTGACGGTCAGCCAGTCGGGCCCGGCCGCGGCGGCCGTCGCGCGGACATTGCGTTTGCACCAGATGCCGGCGTTTTCCAGGATGTTGCCGATCAGCTCCTGCAGGTCCTGGCGCTCGCCGCGGAAGCAGAGGTCGTCTGGCGACCGCCAGTCGATGGTGACGCCCTTGTCCTGGAATATCCGCTCCATCGTCACGGCCAGTTCGTCGAGCACCGCCGAGACGTCCGTACGCTCGCCGGTGCTCTGTGAGCGGGCGGCGGCGCGGGCCCGGCGCAGGTGGTGCTCGACATGGGCCCGCATGGCCTCGGCCTGACGCTCGACGATGTCGGACAGCTCGCCCGGCGTGCTGCGCGCTTCGGTCAGCATCACCGCCAGCGGGGTCTTCAGGGCGTGGGCCAGGTTTCCGACATGGGTGCGCTGGCGCTCGACCACATCCTGGTTGTGGGCCACCAGGGCATTCAGTTCACCGGCCAGCGGCGACAACTCGGCCGGATAGTCGCCGACCAACCGCTCGGCCTTGCCCCTCCGCACCAGCGCCACCTCGCGGCGGAGGCCGAACAGGGGCGCGAGACCGATACGGACCTGCAGATAGACAGCCAGGATCAATCCTGCGCCGAGCACTACCAGGGCGCCGATGATCACGGCGATGAAACGGTTGGCGGCGTCGTCGATCGATTCGCGGTTCTCGGCGGCCATGAAGACCACCGGCTTGTCGCGGCCCGGAATGGAGCCGACCTGGGCGGCGGCGTGGAGGCGCTTGCCCAGCGGATCGACGGTGTCGAAGTAGACGCTGGTCCCGGGGGTCCTGGCCGCGGCGGGTGCGACGTCGGCCGGCACCGTGAGGTTGCTGTCCCAGATCGACCGCGACTTGACCAGTGGCCTGACAGCGCCCTGGGCGTCGAGCTCGGCGATCTGCCAGTAGAAGCCGCTGTAGGGGCGGTAGGCCCGCACATCGGTCATCGGCGGGGCGTAGACCTGGCCGTTGTCGACAGTGGTCTCGGCCTGCAGTCCCCGGATGGATTCCTCCAGCCCGGCTTCAAAGCGCTGGACGGAGGCCTGGCGGAACAGGTGGTTGAGGCCGAACCCGGCCAGCACCAGCATGGCTATGCTCCACAACCCCGCCAGCAGCACCAGCCGCAGAACGAGCGAGGAGCGCCTCAGGCTCCGGAAAAGGGGCAGGCGATTCCGCGCTTTGCCGCGCGTACCGCTCACGCGTCGCTCTCACCCTCGAGGGCCATGATGCGGTAGCCGAGGCCGCGCACGGTTTCGACGCGATCCTGGCCGATCTTCTTGCGCACCCGGCCGATGAACACCTCGATGGTGTTGGAGTCGCGGTCGAAGTCCTGGTCGTACAGGTGCTCGACCAGCTCGGTGCGGCTGATCACCCGGCCCTGGTGCATCATCATGTAGTGCAGCAGCCGGTACTCCAGCGAGGTCAGGCGAAGCGGCTCGCCGTTCACCGAGGCACGGGCGGCGCGGGGATCGAGGCGCAGACCGCCGCAGGACAGCTGCGGGCTGGCATGACCGGCCGAGCGGCGGACCAGGGCGCGCAGGCGGGCCAGAAGCTCCTCGGTGTGGAACGGCTTGGTCAGGTAGTCGTCGGCCCCGGCGTCGAAGCCGGCCACCTTCTGGCTCCAGTTATCGCGGGCCGTGAGGATCAGCACCGGGGTGGCGACGTTCTCACGCCGCCACTTTTCCAGCACCGACACCCCGTCGATCTTGGGCAGACCAAGATCGAGGATAACCGCGTCATAGGGCTCGGTCTCGCCGAGGAAGTGGCCTTCCTCGCCGTCCGCGGCGTGGTCAACGGCATAGCCGGCGTCGCCGAGGGCCAGCTTGAGCTGGCGCGACAGATCGGGATCGTCTTCGACGAGCAGAATGCGCATGGATTGAACCCTAGAACTGGCCTGTGGCCGCGTCGACCATGAAGTCTTCGAATCGCCCGCCGGGGAAGCGCAGGCGCATCCAGTAATACTTGCGGCCGCCCTGCATCCGGGGATTGGCGTTGACGTACTCGCCGCCGGTGCGGCTCTCGACCATGCGGATCAGCTGGGACAAGGGAATTTCCCGCTCGCGGGGCGCCTCAGAGCCGCCGCGATCACCCTTGCGACCGCCCTGCTCCTGCCTGTCGGCCTTGGGCCCACGGCCCTGCGCGTCCGCGGCCACGGGGATGGCGGCGGTCAGGAGCGCGGCTGCAAAAAGGGCGACGAGACGTTTCATGCCTGTGCTTCTAGAGCCCATCGTCTGAATGGCGGCTGAATAAACAGGTTATGCAAGCTGTGCGAAGCGCTGTCACGGGACGGCGCGCCACAGGCGAGAGATCAGCGCCGTTTGGCGGCGTAGGGGCGCTTGGCCTTCCACTCCTGGGCGAACTGCTCGAGTTCCGGGCCGGGCACGTCGGGCAGGGTGACCACCAGCCGGGCCACCAGGTCGCCGCGCTTGCCCTTGGCGTCGATGAAGCCCCGCCCTTTCAGGCGCAGCTGCTGGCCGCTGTTGCTGCCCTTGGGCACCGTCAGGGCGACGTTGCCGTCCGGCGTCGGGGCCTCGACCTTGCCGCCCAGAACCGCGTCGGGAACCGTGATCGGCACGTCCATGATCAGGGTGTCGCCCTCGCGGCGGTAAATGGCGTGGGGCCGGATGCCCAGTTCGATCAGGGCGTCGCCCGCACCGCCCCGGCCCGGCGCCCCCTGCCCCTTCAGCCGCAGGGTCTGGCCATCCTGCGCGCCCTTGGGGATCGAAACCTCGATGGTGCGGCCGTCGGAGAAGGCGATGCGCTTCTTGGTCCCGCGGATTGCGTCTTCCAGATCGATATCGATCCTGGCGCGGACATCCTGCCCCTTGGTCGAGAAGCCGCCGAAGCCGCCCGGATTGCGACCCGGGCCTCCGCTGCGGCCGAACATCTCGCCGAGAATGTCGTTGAGGTCGACGCCGTCCGGGCCCTGACCGCCGGCCGGTCCGCGCGGCGACCAGCCGCCCGCCCCCGCGCCGCCGCCGCGTCCGAAGGGGCTCTGCTCGCGGCCCTCGGCGTCGATCTCGCCACGGTCGAACTTCTTGCGCTTTTCCTCGTCGCCAACGATGTCGAAGGCGCCCGAGACGCGCTTGAACTTTTCCTCGGCGGCCTTGTCACCGGGATTGGCGTCGGGGTGATGCTGCTTGGCCAGCTTGCGAAACGCCTTGCGGATGTCGTCATGCGACGCACTGCGGGAAACGCCCAGCTCCAGATAGGGGTCGCGCGCCAAGGATACCTCTTCAAAAAACGAACGTCGGCGGAAGGCCTCTACCTAAGCCAACGCGCGGCCCGCGCAAGGGGCGGTGTTGTAAATATGCCACTTTGCTGTCGTGCGCTGGCGGTTTGGGCGGAGTACTGGCGGCCGAGCCGCTACAGGGAGGGCGTCTTTCGCGGAATGAAGGTGGCTCGCGTCACGGTGACCGTCATGCCGCCCGCGTCGCTGTCGGCCTCGAGCCGGGCGTCCAGTTGCTTGACCAGAGCCTGGACAATAACTGTTCCCAGTCCACCGGACGCGCCGGCCACCGAACTGACCGGGGTGACCGAGGGCTTGCCGACGCCGTTGTCACAGACGGTCAGCTTCCAGTCCTCGCCCACGCTCTCATAGGTGACCCGCACCTGCGCGCCTTTGCGACCCGTCGGGAAGGCATACTTCACCGCGTTGATAACCAGCTCGGTGACGATCAGCCCGATGCTCACCGCATGGGCCGAACTCATCCGTCCCTCGTCGGCGACGACCTCCAGCAAGATCGGCCGATCCTCGGCGATCATCGACCGGCCGAGACTCTCGCACAGCTTCTTGAGATAGGGGCCGACGGCGATGTCATCGATGCCCTCGACCGCATGCAGGTGCGTCTGCACCGCCGCCACGCTCATCACCCGCTGGTGGGCGTCGCGCAGATGATCCCGCGTCTCGGGCGACGTCACCGCCCGCGCCTTCAGCATCAGGATGCTGGCGATGATCTGCAGGCTGTTGGCGACCCGGTGCTCCATCTCCTTCAGCAGGATCTGCTTCTGCTCCAGCAGCGACTCGGTGCGGACCAGCAGCTCGGCGAGTTCCTTCTCCAGGGCCCGCCGGGCGGTGATGTCGGTGAAGGCCAGCAGGATGGTGTGGTCGGGGCTGGTCTCATAGATAACCTTGCGGGCGTTCAGCAGCATGATCCGCTGGCCGACCCCTGGAAAAACGTGGCTGACCTCGAAGTCGTCCATCGCCGCCTTCTCGGGGATGATGGTCTCCAGCAGCAGCCGCAGGGCCGGAATGTCCCACTGGCCATCGCCAAGGTCGTAGAGCAGCGCCCCGAACGTGGCCTCGGCCTCGACCTTGAAGGTCTCGTAGAAGGCGCGGCTGGCCGCCATCACCCGCAGGTCGGCGTCCAGCACCAGCAGCGGTTCATGGATGGTGTTGACGATCGCCTGGGCGAGCGTCTGGGCCTCCGCAATCCCCTGCAGGGGGTTCATCATGGCGGAAGGGCGATGCCGATCTGTAGCGCGGGGGCGGCGGCCGGGGTCGACCGCAAGGAACACCCAGAGAGGGTATAAAACATCGATCCGACAAAGTCCCACCGGAACGGACGCTGGCTGTCGAAAAAGGGCGTTGCGCCCCTCAGAACAAGGCGTTCGTCATGCCGCCGTCGACGACCAGGCTCTGGCCGACGACATAGCCGGCGAAGTCGCCGCACAACATGGCGACCACCTTGCCGACCTCGTCCGCCGTGCCCACGCGGCGGGCGGCGATACGCATCTGCTTGGCGAACAGGGCCTCGGCCCCGGCCCGGTCGAGCCCGTTCTTCTCGGCCAGGGCGGACAGGGTGCGCTCCAGCCCGTCGGTCGCCACCATGCCCGGCAGCAGGCAGTTGATGGCCACATTGTCCCGCGCCAGCCGCCGCCCGACCGCCGCGCAATAGTTGACCAGCGCCGAGCGCGCCGGGCCCGACAACAGCCGCGTCTCGCTGGGATACTTCGCCGCCACCGTGGCGATGGCGACCACCCGGCCCCAGCGTCGCGCCGCCATGCCCTCGCTGAAATGCCGGATGAGCTCCACCGGCCCCACCAGGCCGCTGGTCACCGAGCCCAGCCAGTCGGCTTCGGTGATGGCGCGGAAGTCTTCGACCGCGGCGGGGGGCGAGACGCTGATCACCAGGATGTCGGCGTGGGGGCAGGCGGCGGCCAGTGTCGCCCGGCCCCCCGGCGTCGAATGGTCGGCCACCACGGGCGTCACTCTGGCCCCGGTGGCCGCGGCGATCTCCGCCGCCGCCGCCAGCAGGCGCGCCTCGCCGCGCGCCGACAGGACGATGTCCGCCCCGTCCCCCGCCAGGGTCAGGGCGGCGGCCTTGCCCATGCCGGCGCTGCCGCCGGCGATAAGGGCGATACGGCCCCTGATGCCTAGGTCCATGTCGATTTTCCCTGGGAGACGCGGCGGTCCTGACTGGTCGAAGCGGCAACCCATATACCGCGCCGTTCCAGCCCACAAAAACTCCGCGCAACCGCTCGAGCCGTGGGCTCACGGAGCGCCGACGCCGGGCGGCAGGCCGTCTTGGGGCTGCGGGTCGCAACTGCAGAGGGCCGTCCGGCGCCCCCGGAACCAAACCACCGCCCCAACCGCTCCCTCCTCCACGGGTTCGCGATCGTCGCCGACCTTCGGAGACCCTGCATGTCCATTCTCGCCTGGATCGCCCTCGGCATCGTCGCCGGCTTTATCGCCAGCAAGCTCATCAACAAGTCCGGCGGCGGCCTGGTCATTGACCTGGTGCTGGGCGTGGTCGGGGCCGTCGTAGGCGGCTGGCTGTTCAACCAGTTCGGCAGCGCCGGGGTGACCGGCTTCAATCTCTACAGCCTGTTCGTCGCCGTGATCGGCGCGGTGGTGGTGCTGCTCATCTACCACCTGGTGTTCCGTCGCAGCCGCATCTGACGCGGCGGGCTCTGGTCCCAGAGAAAAGGCTCCCCGGCATCTCTGCCGGGAAGCCTTTTTCGTTCCGCCCGGGGGTTCGGGGGGCGAGTCGGGGCGGAACGACCGGTCTGAACCAGCAATCTCAAACGCGCCGCGAAGGGGATGGTTCGGTCTACCGGCGGGATACTTCTGGAAGTCTCGCCCCTCCCTCCAGCCGCTCCTCCCGGCGACCCGAAGGTCGGCGCGAAGCGTCAATGCCGGGATGAGCGGAAATAGGGGCGGGCGGGGGCTAAACCGGCTCCATCCCGAACCCGGCTTCGGAGAACACCTCCAGCCCCTCCGGCTTCGGGGGCGGTGGCTCGCCGGCCATCCGGGCCAGCAGGTAGCCGACGGCCAGCACCATGTCGGCGGCGTTGTAGGGCTTGGGCAGGGAGCCGACGGCGACCGTCCTGGCAGAGTGGGCGCGGCTGGTCTGGCCGCTGATCAACAGGACGGGGATGCCCAGGGCCTTCAGGTGCTCGGCCAGTTCGATTCCGTCATCGCGGCCGGCGAGGCGGATGTTGACCAGGGCCAGATCCGGCCGGCTCTGGCGGGCGACTTCCAGAGCCTTGGCATGGCGTTCAGTCAGGTCGAGGACGCGGTAGCCGGCCTCGACAAGCTCGTCGCGCAGGATCATCGCCACAAGGGCCTCGTCCTCCACGATCATCAGGGTCTTGCCGAGCCCAGCGGGCTTTTCGTTCGGGGTCATGATCTTTCCTCCGCGCGCTGCGCGCCGGCGTCGTCGTCCCGCGCCGTGCGGGGGTCTTCGTGAACCAGGGCGACACGGGTGTGCTGGATGGAAACCTGCGTGCCCGGATGGCGGGGTGAAATCTCGACGACGGCGCCCAGTTGGCGGGCGAGAGCCTGGACGATGCTGGTCCCCATGCCGGTGCGGACCGGGGCGATGGACGACATGCCGACGCCGTTGTCGCGCACGCAGAGCACCCAGTTGGGGCCGTGGAAATCGTAGTCGACCTCGATGCGGCCCGGCCGCTCGTCCGGAAAGGCGTGCTTCAGGGCGTTGATCACCAGTTCGGTGATGATCAGCCCGAGGCTGACCGAAACGCGGGCCTCGACGACGCCATGGCCGCCCTCGACCGTCAGGCTGATCCGCTGCGGATCAGCGATCATCGAGGCGGCGATGCTGCGGCAGAGACTGAGAAAATAGGCCTGGACGTCGACGGCGCCGCTTTCGGAGGTGGACAGCAGGCGCTCCAGGGCGGCCACCGCCATCACCCGCCCGTGGGCGTCCGTGAGGTTGCCGCGGGTTTCCTCGGAGCTCGTCTTGCGGGCGTTCTGCAGCAGGACGCTGGCGATGATCTGGAGGCTGTTGGCGACCCGGTGGCGGACCTCGCGCAGCAGGACGCTGTGTTCCTGCAGCAGAGCCTCCTGGCGGGCGGTGTCGGCCATGGCCTCCGTGACATCGGTCACCCCGATCAGGATGCGGGTCTGTTCGAGGTCGAGGTAGACCAGACGGCGGGCCTGGATGATCAGATTGCGGACCGGCTGGCGGGATCGTTTCAGGTCGATGTCGCGCGCCTCGGCCGCCGCCTGGCCACCCACGGCGGCCTCCACCGCCAGACGCAGGGCCGGACTGTCCCACTCACCGGCGTCAAGATCGTAGAGCGGACGCCCGACCACCTCGGCCGGGGCCAGGCCGAAGACGTCACAGAAGGACAGGCTGGCGGCGACGACGACCAGCCGACCGTCCAGCAGCAGCAGCGGGGCAGGCGAGGCCGTGACCACCGCCAGCGTCAGGCTGAAGGCGATGTCCTCAAGGCTGTGAACGCGATCCGACATGGCAGGCCTTCGGTAGAACCGGAGGCTCGCGGGGCGAAAGCCGATGACCGGGGACGCCGCGACGGGCCAGGCAGGGTCGAAAGGAAGACGGACTGTCGCGTGACATCTCAACGCAGGCCACGCCTGTCGGTTGCACCTCTATATCGGCCCTCGACAATAAACTGCTGGAACGGTCGGCAGCCAGGAGGGGCGTCACTGACCGCCTGACCGCAGCTCGGAGGCTGGTCTGGCGGACGAAAGGCAACCAGATTCAATCCGGGTCGTATGACTCATCCCCACGGTCGATCATCAGGTCCCAGGCGGTGTATTCCAGGGCGTCTTCGGGATCCTTGAGTTCGGCCTCGCTGATCGTCTGGCCGCGGATCGAGACGCCGGCCTTGTGGACGCTTTCGGGGTCGCCGGTGACCAGCGGGTGCCATTCAGGCAGGGTCTTGCCCTCATGCAGCCGGCGATAGGCGCAGGACGTCGGCATCCAGGGCAGGGCGTCGATATTGTGGGGGGTCAGCTTCACGCAGTCGGGGACGTGAGCCTTGCGGTTGGCGTAGTCGGTGCAGGCGCAGAGCTGGCCGTCGAACAGCTTGCAGTGCACGCGGGTGGGGATGACCTCGCCGCTGTCCTCATCTTCGAAGCGAACAAGACAGCAGAGACCGCAGCCGTCGCATAGGCTTTCCCATTCTGCCACCGTCATCTGGCGAAGGCTTTTGTTTTCCCAGAAGGGTCGGCGCGACATGCGCAAGCCACTACCCCCGATCCGCCTGCCAAACCAGCACGACGAATTGTCCTGCACCGGCACAATGCTTGCGTGATGGACCTTCTGCGCCTCGGAAGGATACAGATGAGGCGACCGTTCATGTGTCTTCAGCTCAGGTAGCCCGTGTCCAACGACGAAAACGACAAGTGGAGCCTCGAACCCTTCCGGTTCGAAGATTCCCGGCCGGCCGCCGAGGAACCGGAGCCTGAACCCATGCCGCCGCCGCGCCGTCAAAGGCCGGTGAAAGAAAAGGCGGTCAAGGCGCCGAGGCCGCCAAAGCCGCCCAAGGCGCCGAGGGAGAAGAAGCCCAGGCCCGAGCGCATCGCCTCCGACGGCCAGGCGTGGGAGCGGTTCAAGACGCTGCTGGGCAAGCTGAAATGGCTGTGGGTCACCCTTGCCGTGCTTTTCGTGATTGGCGCCACGGCGGCCATCGGCGGCGGGGTCTATGTCTGGCGCAAGTATCTGACCGACGTACCGCCGTTGCCCGACCGGGCGGCGCTGTTCGCCGTCAACCGGGCGCCGGGGATCAAGTTCCTCGACCGCGAAGGCGCGCTGATCGCCACCCGCGGCCCGCGCTACGGCGAGCGCATCACCCTGGCGCAGTTGCCCGAGCATGTGCCCAACGCCTTCCTCGCGGCCGAGGACCGGCGCTTCTACAAGCACGGGGCGCTGGACCTCTACGGCATCAGCCGCGCCGCCTACGTCAACTTTCGGGCCGGTCACACGGTGCAGGGCGGCTCGACCATCACCCAGCAGCTGGCCAAGGGCCTGTTCCTGACGCCGGAGCAGACCATCAAGCGCAAGCTGCATGAAGCGGTGATGGCGCGGCGGCTGTTCAAGGTGCTGAGCCGCGACGAGATCCTCGAACTCTACCTGAACCGTATCTATTTCGGGGCCAACACCTTCGGTATCGACGGCGCCTCGATGAGCTATTTCGGCAAGCCGGCGCGGGAGCTGACCATCGGGGAGGCGGCCCTGCTGGCCAGCCTGCCCAAGGCGCCGTCGCGACTGGCGCTGAACAAGAACATGGGAGCAGCGCTGCAGCGCTCGCATCTGGTGCTCGACCGGATGCGCAAGGAGGGCTGGATCACGGCCGCCCAGGAGCAGGAGGCTCTCGACAATCCGCCCAAGCTGCAGGCCAAGGCGCTGCAGGAAGAAGGCGATATCGGCTACATCCTCGACTACGCCACCAACGAGGCGGTGAAGATCGCCGGGGCCAACGCCCCTGATCTGACCGTCAGGCTGACCATCGACTCGAAGCTGCAGAAGGTCGGGGCCGACACCGTCCGCAAGGTGCTGCAGACGGACGGGGTCAGGGCCAAGGCCAAGCAGGCGGCCCTGCTGTCGCTGGGCAGCGACGGGGCCATCCGGGCCATGGTCGGCGGCACCGACTTCGACGTCGCGCCGTTCAACCGCGCCGTCCAGGCCAAGCGCCAGCCCGGCTCGACCTTCAAGGCCCTGGTCTATGCGGCGGCGCTGGAGAAGGGCCTGCTGCCCAAGGACGTCCGCGTCGACGGGCCGGTCAAGTTCGGCGACTGGGCCCCGGAAAACTATGGCGGCAGCTATTCGGGTCCGGTGACCATCGAGACGGCGCTGGCCAAATCGATCAACACCGTTGCGGTGAAGGTCGGCCAGGAGGTCGGCGGTCCGGCCATCGGCGAGATCAGCCGCCGCTTCGGCATCACCACGGTGCCGGCGCGGCCGGACCTGTCGGTGTCGCTGGGATCCTATGAAGTGAACCTGCTGGAGCTGACCAGCGCCTTCCAGGTCTTCCAGCAGGCCGGCCAGCGGGTGCAGCCCTACATCATCGAAAGCATCGTCACCCAGGACGGCGCCCCCGTTTACAACCGCAGCCAGCGGGCCGGGACGCCGGTCTTCGACATCCAGTACGCCAGCATGATGGTGAAGATGCTCAAGGGCGTCGTCGAGAAGGGCACCGGCACGCGAGCCGCCTTCGGCCGCCCGGCGGCGGGCAAGACCGGCACCAGCCAGAACTATCGCGACGCCTGGTTCATAGGCTTCACGCCGGACGTGGTGACCGGCGTCTGGGTCGGCAACGACGATGACAAGCCGATGGAGCGCGTCGCCGGCGGCGGCATGCCCTCGACCATCTGGCGCCAGTACATGGTCGCCGCCCACGCCAACCTGCCGGCCCGCGACTTCGACTGGCTGCTGCCCGACGTCGAGCCGGAAACGGAGCCCGATCCGCGCAACGGCTTCTATGAGGGCCTGGGCGCCGACTTCAGCCGCGCCGCCAGCGAACTGGAAATCCTGACCCGGGATCCGGACCCGGTGGTGGAGCCTCCGCCAGGACAGGCCCCGCCCGGGGCCAGCGCGCCGCCGGCGCCGTCGGAAGCCATTCCCTACTGATTGGAACTTCACCTCCGGGCTCACCCTCTCCCTTCGCGGGAGAGGGTGTCGGCGAAGCCGACGGCTGAGCAGGCTGACGGGCCTTCGCCACGGCCGGTGGCAACCCTTTCAAGGCGGTCGGAGCGATCGTGTCGCCCGTCGCCGTGGCAGGAACTTGTGACCGCTCAACAGGAATATATGGTTAACGAGTTGTAAACACGACTGGATCGGGGTTTGCTCTGAACCGACATGACCCCCACCGGACTGTTCCGGTCCGGGACGGTTTCGGAGTTCCGCATGTTCGAGTTCGGTCGTCAGCTGCGCCGCGCCTTCGAGACCCCCTCCTCCCCGCCTCGCGATGGGATGACAGGCGGCGACGCGGCCTTGCTGGATCTGCTGGACCTGCGCCTGCTGAAAGCCGAGGCCCGCGCCGCCGATGTCGCCGCCGGCCGCGTCAGCGCCCGCGACCCCGCCATGCGCCAGCTCGACGCCGCCGTGGTCTGGCGCGAGGTCGCCCGCCGCTCGGGCGATGCCGTCGCCCTGCGCAAGGCCGCCGCAGCCGCCGAGAGCGCGGCGACGAAATTCGAAGCCACGCGCCGCCCGGCCGGCGTGGCCCGCGCCCGGGTCGAACAGGCCTTCTGCGCCCTGCTCGGCGGCGAGCTGTTCAGCGACGAGGGCCTGGAAGCCGCCGTGGTCGCCACCCTGACCCCTGTGTCCGCCGATCCGGGACCGGCCGGCGCCCTCGCTCTTTGCGGGCTGGCGGGTGTCGCCGGTCGCCGTGCGCTCCGCAGCGGTGGTCTGGAAGACGCCCTGGCCGCCGCGGGCCGCTTCGAGGCCCCGCTTCGTCGTCTGGACCAGGCGGGCAAGGGCAATGTGGCCCTGCGCATGGCGGCCGCCGAGCAGCGCGCCGTGCTGGCCGATATCCTGGCCGGCTGCGGCGCGCGCCTGAAGGACCAGCCGCTGATCGCGTGCGCCCTGCGCGAGCTGACCCATGCCGGCAAGACACTGGACGCCGACTACGAACCTCTGCTGACCGCCCGCATCACCGCCCAGGCCGGCGCCGCCCGTGCGACCCTGGCCGAACTGACCGCCGACGCCGGCGCCGCCGCTGACGGCGTGCAGCAGCTGACCGACGCCCTGGAGCTGATCCCGCGCGACCACAGCCCACTCGACTGGACCCGCATCCAGGCCCAGCTTGGCCTGGCCCTGCAGACGCTGGGCGAACTCACCGACGCGCCGCGCGCCTTCGACCAGGCCCTGCGCTGCTATGACCGCGCTCTATTCGGCCTCGGCCGCGAGACCGCGCTCGCCCTGCACGCCTGCGTCGCCGCCGGCCGCGCCAACTGCCTGGGCCGCCTGGCGGAGTTGACGGGGGATCTGGCCGTGCTCGACGCGGCCGAGGCGGCGATGCTGACCGACCTGGCGGCTCGCGCCCCGACCACCGATCCGGTCGCCTGGGCCCTGACCCAGCTGGGCCTCGCGCGGCTGTACGAACTGCGGGTCGAGATCACCGGCCGCGGCGACCATCGACTGGCGAACGCGGCCATGGCATACGACGCCGCCCTGGACGTCTTTTCCGAACAGGGTCTGCGTTCCCTGTGCGACCTCGCCGCGCAGGGGCTTGAACGCCTCAGGGAACGGTCCGAAGTTTAGGTCATGCTGCTTTCGTTGCTCGCCCTGGCCCTGATCGCCCAGGACACCCCCGCCGCCGCGCCCGAACCGGAGTTCGGCCGACCGGAGTGGGTGGCGAAGCCGGCTCCCGCCGACCTGACCGACGCCTATCCTGTTTCCGCCTACGAGACCGGCCAGGGCGGGACCGTGACGATGATCTGCCGGGCCACGGCGCTGGGTGATCTCGACCGCTGCCAAGTGATCAAGGACACCAACCCGGAAGCGGGTTTCGCCAAGCCCAGCCTTAAGCTGACCCGGCTCTACAAGATGAAGGCGATCGGGCCAGACGGCGCCTCGGTCGCCGGCCGACTGGTCCGCATTCCGGTCGTGTGGAGCGCGCCCGGGAAGTTCGCCGCGGACGGCCTGCCCTACGACCTGGTCGCACTGGATCGTCTGCAATGGACCGGCCGGGTTCGCCCGACCAAGACCATCGGCGAGGTCAGGACCCTGCGGCTGGTGTGCCGCATCGGCGCCACCGGCAAGCTGACGCCCTGCGCAGAGCCGGGCGCCCGCAAGGCCTACGACGGTCCGGCCAAGTGGACGGCCCGCAAGTTCACCGCCGCCCCGCTCGATGTCGACGGCAAGCCGACGAAGGGCCGGCTGGTGGTGCTGGAGTTTCCGGACGTGAAGTCGAAGCTTCCGTAAGCGGACTCAGGCGGCGGCGGTCACATCGCCGGCGCCGCGGCGCAGGCGCCAGAAGCGGATGGTGCGCTGGGCGACCTCCAGCGGCAGGTCATTGTAGAGCTGACCGTACTGCCTGGCCTTGGCCATGGCGTCACCGTCGCTGTCGAGGATCAGGACGGCGAAGGTGAGGAACAGGCTGGCCTCGAAGCCGGCCGCCTTGCAGATCACCGCCAGCGCATCCAGTTCGCGGCGCTCGACGATGCGACGGGCGGTGTGGAAGTCGATCCGGGACAGGTGGGCCAAGGCGACCAGGAACCGCGTGGTCTGGCGACCGCGCAGCAGGGCCGCCAGGGTGCGGGGGCCCAGTTCGTCCTTCTCGGCCAGTCGGCGGATTTCGGCCTCCGCCTGCGCATAGTCGGCCGGCAGGGCGCCGTCCTGGGCGGCGAGCCGCTTGCGGCCGCTTTCCAGGGCCTTTTCAAGTTCTGCGGGATCGATCGTGGCGTTGCGGGCCATGATCTGCTCGCGGATGCGGGCCTCGGCCACGAAATAGATTTCATTGAGCAGGTCGACCGGCAGGCTGCGGCGATTGACCAGGCCCTCCTGCAGGCGGCGATTTTCTGTGGCCTTGTCGACCAGCCGCTCATGGGCCTCGCGCGACAACTCCGCGCCATCGTTGCCGATCAGGACGCTCAGCGTCTCCTCATCGCCCCGCTCGACGATGACGTCGGACACGGCGGAAGACAGGTGGGGTCGCTGCGAGATGGCCTGGAGGTGGCCCTGGCCATGGGTGCGGGCCAGGACGATCAGATCGCTTTCGGTCAGGCCGGCGGCGCTTCTGAGCACGGGTCGGGCGACCTCGATGTCATCGCCGGCCAGGCGGCGAAGCACGCCCGCCGGGGCGTCCCCTCGGGCAGCCATGCGGCCCGAAAGTTCGGCGCGGACAGCGACTTCCATCTCGCCGGCCAGTTGGCCGAGGACCTGGTCGAAGAGGGCTATTTCGGCGGGGGCGTGGGCGTCACGACTGAAAAAGGCGTCGGTCAGGCCACGCAGCAGCTCGCGCCGACGCTCGCTGGATCCCTCCTGGGCCAGGTCGACCAGTTCGCGAAGGCGTCCGGATTCGGCGCTCATTGGCGGCCTCCCTTGGTGGCCTGCTTGGCGAGGTTCTGCTTCTGCTGGTCGCGTTGTTGCTGCGCCCCTTCCTCGTCGACCTCGTCATCCGCGGCCTGGTCAGGCTGCGCGGCGGCGCCGAGGGTGTTCGGGTCGAGGGCGATCTCGCGCCCGCTGAACTGCGAGGCCGCGGGCGGGGTCGGAATGCGGTCAGGCGTACCGCCCCACTCGCGAACGACGGAGTAGGAGCGGGGCGGGCTGTAGCCGTAGCCGGGCGCGCCGGCGAGCGGCGGCGTGCCGAGCGGCGGCGGCAGGC